>RCNG010000083.1_pt1 | contig 63723 bp, 47 predicted proteins | sample 2041371 | NCBI WGS metagenome assembly RCNG01 (sample SAMN09708227, study PRJNA481090) | Marine sediment metagenome, whole genome shotgun sequencing project. | biome: marine sediment; feature: ocean; material: sediment; isolation source: Sewage treatment plant 1 marine sediment (STP1) ... | reverse complement strand
AAGGAAGGAGACACAGTGATCAAGCGCAAGCCCCTCGATGTCCTCCGCCGGAGGGAATTCCTCTGGAAAGGCCTGAACACCCTGGCCGGCCTCTCGCTGGGCGGGATCGCCGCTGGCCTTTTGGGGAAATCTTCCCGCCAAGAAATGGTCTGGCAGCTGGATCCGGCCATCTGCATCCAGTGCGAGAAATGTTCGGTCAACTGCGTCCTGCCGCATTCGGCGGTCAAGTGTGTCCATTCCTACTCGATGTGCGGATACTGCGACCTCTGCAGCGGCTATTTGCAGCCCGGAGCCAAGGACCGGGACACAGGTGCTGAGAGCCAGCTCTGCCCCTCCGGGGCCATCAAGCGGACGTTCGTGGAGGATCCCTATTTTGAGTACACCATCGATGAGGAGCTGTGCATCGGCTGCGGCAAGTGTGTGAAGGGCTGCAACTCCTTCGGCAACGGCTCGCTCTACCTGCAGGCCCGTCACGACCGCTGCCTGAACTGCAATGAGTGCTCGATCGCGCGCTCCTGCCCCTCCCAGGCCTGGAAGAGGGTCCCTGCCGGCCGGCCCTACAACCTGCGCGGGGACGAGAGCAGCCGCTTCCTGGGGAGCTGACCATGCGAATGCAGATAAGGATCGCAGGGGCCTTCTTACTCCTGTTCCTTCTCTGTCTCCCGCTCCTGAGCCAGTCCCCTCAGGTCCAGGAGCGGTTCCCCAAGCCCGATTTCCAGACGGATTACACGCGTCCCGACCTGAACACACCCCTGCCCCGCGCGCAGGCCCTGGAATACCTGGACCTGATCGTACTGCTTGCCGCCCTGGTCCTTGCCACCTATTTTGCGCACAAACTCCGCTCGCGCCGCCTGCTTTTTGTCCTTATGGTCTTCTGCCTTGCGTATTTCGGCTTCTTCCGGAAGGGCTGCGTCTGTTCCGTCGGTGCCGTCCAGAACATCGGCCTGGCCCTCTTTGATTCGGCCTACGCCGTCCCCCTGTCTGTCATCCTGTTCTTCCTGCTGCCGCTGGGATTCGCCCTGTTTTTCGGACGCACCTTCTGCGCGGCCGTGTGCCCCCTGGGGGCGGTCCAGGACGTGATGGTACTCAAGCCGACCCGGGTCCCGGCCTGGCTGGCCGAGGTCCTGGGTGTCCTGCCCTACCTCTATCTGGGGTTGGCCGTTCTGTTCGCCGCCACGGGCACGGGATTCATCATCTGCCGGTACGATCCCTTTATCGGTTTCTTCCGGTTTGGTGCGAGTTTCGACATGATCCTGCTGGGCGCAAGCATCCTGCTGCTGGGCACTGTCGTGGCGCGCCCCTACTGCCGCTTTCTGTGCCCCTACGGAGTGCTGCTCGGATGGATGTCCCGCATCTCCCGCAGGCATGTAAAGATCACACCCTCTGAGTGCATCAACTGCCGGCTGTGTGAGGAGTCCTGTCCCTTCGGGGCCATCAAAAGGGCCAACGAAGCGCCCCCACAGGAAAGCCGGAATAACCAGGTCAAGCGGCTGGCCGTCCTGATTCTCCTGCTTCCGGTCCTGACAGCGGGCGGCGGCTGGATCGGCTCGCGGCTGCATGTGCCCCTGTCCAGGGCGCATGTGACCGTGTCCCTGGCTGAAGACATCATGGCCGGCGAGCCTGGGCACCCCTCGGACCTGACCGACCCGATCACGGCCTTCCGCGCATCGGGCAAGCCCATCTCTGAGCTTTATGCCGAGGCGGGGATCATCCAGAGGCGGTTCCGGACGGGCGGCTGGTTCTTCGGCGGTTTCATCGGGCTGTTCCTGGGATTAAAGATGATCAGCCTGTCAACACGCCGCCGGCAGCTCGAGTATGACGTGGACACGGGGAACTGCCTCAGCTGCGCCCGCTGTTTCCTCTACTGTCCTTATGAACAGGAACGGCGCGGCCTGATCGGACCGGAAGAGCTGGAGGAGATCAAGGCCCGGGCCGGAGAAAAAACGAAAGGCGAGCCCCCCGTGGACGTCAAATAGAAGAGGATCATGGATACGCGTATACCCAAACCGAATGTCCCGTTCCCATGGATGTATTTCATCGCCCGCAGGGTGGCGGTGGTGGCCGTGTTCTGCGCCGCCATCCTCAGCCTCCTGCTGATCGCCAACTTCATACAGACCAAGTCGGTCGATCCCCTGAACTCAGAGGCTATCGCACAGCTCATGCAGCAGCTTCAGGACGATCCCCGGAACCAGGCCCTGAAGGAGCAGATCCGCGCGCTCGACCTGCTGGCCAGGCGGGCCTATTTCACGCATCAGTGGCAGCTCCGGACCGGCGGATATCTGTTGTTTGCCTTCGTATTGGTCTTTCTGATCGCCTTCAAGTACATGAGCTCGTTCCGGACCTCCCTGCCGGACCTGAAGGAGGGCCCCCCGCCGGACGACACCTGGGAAAACAAGCTGCTCTCCCGCCGAACAATTATGGTGGGCGGGCTGGGGCTGTTCCTCCTGGCCTTTGTGCTGGGGCTCCTCTCCCAGAGCGACCTGAAACGCATCGGAGTGCCGGGGGCCAGGGGAGGAGCGGGATCCGGTGACTATGCCAGCCTCAAAGAGATGCGCAAGAACTGGCCGGGCTTCCGCGGCCCCGAGGGTATCGGGATCGCCTATCACACGGACGTGCCCACGGACTGGGACGGGGCAGAGGGCCGGAACATCGTCTGGAAGACCCCCATCCCCCTTCCCGGCTACAATTCCCCCATAATCTGGGGCAAGAAGGTATTCCTCTCCGGGGGGGACCGTGAGAACCAGGTGGTCTACTGCCTCGACGCCGACTCGGGTAAGATCCTGTGGGAGGCTGCGGCGAACGACATCCCGGGATCTCCCGAGCAGCGGCCGCGCCCCACCGAGGACACTGGATTTGCCGCGCCCACCATGACGACCGACGGGCAGCGCGTGTTCGCGCTGTTTGCCACAGGCGACGCCGTATGCCTGGATTTCGAGGGAAAACGGATCTGGGGCCGGAACCTCGGCGTACCCGAGAACCACTACGGGCATTCCTCCTCCCTGATCACCTATCAGGACCTGCTCCTTGTCCAGTTCGACCAGAACATCGGGGGCCGGCTCCTGGGGCTGCAGTCCGCCACCGGGAACCTGGTCTATGATGCTCCGCGGGACGTGGAGATCTCGTGGGCCTCGCCGATCGTTGTCGACACCGGGAGCCGTACAGAGGTCATCCTCAACTCGAATCCCTTTGTGATGGGACACGATCCCCGTACCGGACAGGAGCTGTGGCGTGTTCGCTGTATGCAGGGGGAGATCGCCCCCTCGCCGGCCTACAGTGAGGGCATGGTCTTCGTGGTCAACGAATACGCCCGCCTGGCCGCTGTCCGGCTCGGGCCGGAGCCTGAGATCGCCTGGGAGCACATCGACGACCTCTCGGAGGTCTCCAGCCCGCTCGCAGCCAACGGGCTGTTGATCATGCCGGCAAGCTACGGCACGGTCACGTGTCTGGATGCCGTGACCGGTGAGAGTTACTGGATCGAGGAATATGATGAGGGATTCTATTCCTCTCCGATCCTGGTGGGAGACAAAGTGTACCTCATGGACATGGCAGGAGTGACTCACATCTTCCTGGCCGCCGAGGAATTCCAGTCGATCGGCCGCTGTGAGCTGGGGGAGAGGGCCATGACCATCCCGGCCTTCATGCACGGCCGCATCTATATCCGAGGGGAGGAACACCTGTTTTGCATCGGGGAATGAGCCCGCCCCTTTAACAGCCCAGGACGAGAACAATGGATACGGATACACAGAGCAAAACACAGGATGCCTCGATCGACCTGAAGCAGGTCGACCGGATCGTCTCGGAGATCGGGACCGAGGCCGGGAAGGTCATCCCCATCCTGCATGCCGTCCAGGACGTTTTCAACTATCTCCCCGAGCCCGCACTCCGCAGGGTATGTGAGCTCACGGAGATCACCCCCTCCGACATCGTCGGGATCTCCACCTTTTACTCCCAGTTCCGGCACTCTCCCGCAGGGAAGCACATCATCCAGGTCTGCACCGGGACCGCCTGCCACATGAAGGGCGCGGAGCTGGTCTACGACGCCTTCGGACGCGAGTTGAAGCTCGAGGGCGCCGGGGACACGGATCCGCAGGGATTGTTCACCCTCCAGCGTGTGGCCTGCCTGGGCTGCTGCACGATCGCTCCGGTCGTCCAGATCGACAGCGTGACCTACGGGCATGTCCAGTCCGATGCCGTGTCCCACATCCTGGAGGACTTCCTCCAGCAGCAGGGCAAGGGCCGGGACTCGGGAAACGGCAGAAAGGAGATCCCGCTCGCGGCCGGGGAGATCCGGGTCGGCTTGGGGTCATGCTGCGTGGCCAGCGGGAGCGAGCGGGTCCAGCAGGCACTGGAGAGGAGTTTTGTGGAGACCGGGATCCAGCCACGGATCAAGCGTGTGGGATGCGTGGGCATGTGTCACCGTACGCCCCTCCTGGAGGTCTGCCTCCCGGACCAGGAGCCGGTCCTGTATGACAAGGTCCGGCCCGAGGACGTGAAAAAGATCGTCCTCAGGCACTACAAACCCAGGGGGCTGCGTCACCGGATCCGGAACGCGGCCTACGGCCTCATTGAGGACCTGTTCGTCGATCCGCCAGAAAACGGATTCTCGCGCCATCCCCTCCACCCGCGCGATCCCAACATCGAAGCCTTCCTGGGGAGGCAGCGGCACATCGCCACCGAGCATTCTGGCCAGATCGATCCCCTGGACCTGGACGAGTATCGGAAGCGGGGGGGATTCCAGGCGCTTGAGACCTGCCTGACCGGATCGCCCTCCCCGGACATCGTGGAAATGATCCGGGAGAGCGGGCTGCGGGGCAGGGGTGGCGCCGGATTCCCAACCGGCGACAAGTGGGAGATCGTGCGCAGGGCCGACGGCGACTTGAAGTATGTCATCTGCAACGGCGACGAGGGAGACCCCGGCGCCTTCATGGATCGCATGATCCTCGAGTCTTATCCCTTCCGGGTCATCGAGGGCATGACGATCGCCGCCCGGGCCGTGGGGGCCCATGAAGGATATTTCTACATCCGGGCCGAATATCCCCTGGCCGTGCAGCGGGTCCGCGCGGCGCTCACCATGTGCCGGGAGAGCGGGCTTCTGGGTGAGGACATCCTGGGGAGCGGATTCTCGCTGCAGCTGGACATCATGGAGGGAGCGGGAGCCTTCGTGTGTGGGGAGGAAACCGCGCTCATCGCCTCGCTTGAGGGGAGGCGCGGCAATCCCAGCTTCCGGCCTCCCTATCCCGCCCAGGCGGGCCTGTGGGGGCTACCCACCCTGGTCAACAACTGCGAGACGTTGGCCACGGTCCCCTGGATCCTGCGCAACGGGATCGAGAGCTATACCCGCCTGGGAACGGAGCAGAGCAGGGGCACCAAGGTCTTTTCCCTGGCGGGCAAGGTCGCCCGGGGAGGGCTGATCGAGGTCCCCATGGGCATCTCCATCCGCGAAGTCGTGGAGGAGATCGGCGGCGGGATCGAAAACGAGCGGGAGTTCAAGGCCGTACAGATCGGCGGCCCGTCCGGGGGTTGTATCCCGGCAGCGCTCTCGGACACCCGGATCGATTTCCAGGATTTGACCAAGGTCGGGGCCATGATGGGATCGGGCGGCCTGCTGGTCATGGACGAGACCGACTGCATGGTGGATATCGCCCGTTATTTCTTGACCTTCACCTGCAGCCAATCCTGCGGGAAGTGCACGTTCTGCCGCATCGGCACCCGGCACATGCTCTACATCCTGGAGAAGATCTGCGCGGGGGAGGGGAAGCCGGAGGACCTCGAGAGGCTGGAGCTGATCGCGTCCCAGACCCGGCAGGGAAGCCTCTGTGGGCTGGGCAGGACGGCCCCCAATCCCGTGCTGACCACACTCAAGTACTTCCGGGAGGAGTATGAGGCGCACCTGCAGGGGACCTGTCCTGCGAAGCGCTGCAAGGACCTGATCACCTACACCATCACCGACCGCTGCATCGGCTGCACCATCTGTGCGCAGAAGTGTCCGGCCAATGCCATCCCCCTCATTCCATACCAGCAGCACGAGATCTTCCAGGACAGCTGCATCAAGTGCGGCACCTGCCGCCAGGTGTGTCCCACCGAGGCGGTGGAGGTCTCATGAGCGCCGTCACCCTGACCCTCGACGGCCGGGAGGTCCGGGTGCCCCTGGGGAAGACCATCCTCGAAGCCGCCGGGGAGTTGGGGATAACGATCCCCACTCTCTGTCATTTGGACGGAGCCGAAAAGTTCACGTCCTGCATGATCTGTGTCGTGCATGAGACCGAAACGGGCAGGCTCCTCCCGGCCTGTTCCGCCCCCGCCCAGGATGGGATGCGGATCGAGACCGGGGGTGAGGCCGTGCAGGATGCGCGCCGGCATGCCCTGGCGTTCCTCCTGAGCGAGCATGTGGGGGACTGCCAGGCCCCCTGCCAGAGGGCCTGCCCCGCACACATGGATATCCCCCGCATGATCCGACTGATCAGGGATGGCCGGACCGAGGAAGCCCTGCAAACGGTCATGGACGACATCGCATTGCCTGCGGTCCTGGGGCGCATCTGCCCCGCGCCCTGTGAGAAGGCCTGCAAGCGCCGGTTCCATGACGATCCGGTCTCGATCTGCCTGCTCAAGAGATACGCCGCCGATGTGGATCTGGCGCGGGATTTTCCCTTTCGCCCCGAACCGCTGCAGCGCGCCCCCGGCTCTGTGGCCATCGTAGGGGCGGGGCCGGCCGGGTTGGCGGCCGCCTTCCACCTGGCCCGGGCCGGGCAGGCCTGCATCGTCTATGACCGAAATCCCGAGCCCGGGGGGATGCTGCGGTACGGCGTTCCCGAAGACGAACTCCCCAGATCCGTACTGGACGCAGAGATCGCACGGATCGCCGCGCTGGGTGTGGAATTCCGCCAGGGTCAGGTCCTCGGAGAAACACTCGACCTTAAGGAACTCCGGGATTCCCATGGCGCCGTGCTCCTGGCGCTGGGGGCTCTGGACTCAGATGCCCTGCCCCCCACGTTGCGGCTCGAGCGTACCTCGCGAGGATTGAAAGCCGACAAGGCGACCTTCGAAACCTCTCAGCCCGGCGTGTTCGCCGGAGGGAGCGTCGTCACTCCCTCCCGGATGGCCATCCGGGCTGAGGCCCAGGGAAAGGCCATGGCATCATCCGCGCTTTTGTACTTGGATTCCAAGCCGTTGACCGGGCCCCCCAGGCGGTTCAATTCCGTGATGGGGAAACCCCGGGCGGGGGAGATGGAGGAGTTCTTCAAGGAAGCGGAGCCTGGCGGCCGCCTGATCCCCGGTAGTGGGCCCAGCAGCGGCTTCCTGGAACAGGAGGCCAGGGAGGAGGCCGGCCGCTGCCTGGGCTGTGACTGCCGCAAACCCGATACCTGCATGCTGAGAGAGTACGCTGATGTCTACCGGGCCTCTCCGCTCCCGTTTCCCGCTGAGGAGCGGATGGGATTCGAGAGGATCGTGCAGCACGACCTCGTCATCTACGAGCCTGGGAAGTGCATCCGCTGCGGCCGCTGTGTCAGGCTCACTAAAAAACATGGAGAGGAGCTTGGCCTGACCTTCGTGGGGCGCGGGTTTGAAGTCCGGGTCGAGACGCCGTTCCACGAGCCCCTGCAGCGCGGGCTGGCCAAAGCGGCATCCGAGTGCGTGGCTGCTTGCCCTACGGCCGCCCTGGCCTGGAAGGATCGAGAGAGGTCGGATCATGTCTAAAACGAGAGTCCTGCTCCTGGCTGTATGTGTCTTGGCCCTGCAGTTCGCCTGTTCCACACCTCAGGAGAAAACCGGGAAGGCCATGGGAGATATCGAAGGTGCCAGTTGGCCGATCTTCCGCGGCGACGCCGCCATGTCCGGCGTCGCACGGGACCCGATCCCGGACTCGCTGGACCTGCTGTGGTCCTTCGATACCGGCGCCGTGATCGTCTCCTCACCCGTGATCGGCCTGGGGAAGATCTACATCGGATCCACCAACGGGAGAGTCTTTGCGCTGAGTTTGGGGGACGGCCGCAAGGTGTGGGAATTTTTGTCCAATGACGACATCGAGGCCTCGCCGCTCCTCCTGGGGGATTCCATCTTCATCGGGAACCTCAGCGGGGAGCTCTTCTCGCTTGATGCCGAAACAGGAGAAGAGCAGTGGAGGTTCAAGGCTCAGAATTCCATCTATGGGTCCGCCAACTGGTCTCCGGCCCCTGATGGTTCGGGCGACGATATCTATGTCGGCAGCTATGACAACCGGGTGTACAGCCTGGACGCCGCCACAGGGGAACTCAACTGGAGCTACGAGACCGACAACTACATCAACGGGGCTCCCGCCACAGACGGCCGGCACGTGATCTTCGGCGGGTGTGACGAGATCCTGCATGTGATCTCGACCGCGGACGGGACCAAGCTCGGCGAGGTCTGGGCCGGATCCTACATCCCCGGCTCCGCCGCCCTGATCGATGGGCGGGCCTATCTGGGTCACTACGACAACAAGCTGGCCTGCATCGATATCGCAAGCCAGAGCATCGTCTGGGAATACGAGGACAAGCAGCACGGCGGCGCCTTCTTCGCGTCCCCCGCCGTGGGCCGGGACCGCGTGGTCATCGGGTCGCGTGACGAGTTCCTGCACTGCATGGACCGGGAGACCGGGGCCCCGATCTGGACATTCCGAACGCGCCACGAGATCGACGGGTCGCCGGTCATTTCCGGCGGCAAGGTCGTGTTTGGATCCATCGACGGCTGGCTCTATGTTGTCGACCTGAAGGACGGCCGGGAACTCTGGTCCTATGAGATCGGCGCCGCCATCCTCAGCAGCCCTGCCGTGGCCGGCGGATTCGTGGCCATCGCGGCCGAGGACGGCCGACTGTATATTTTTGGAGAAACAAAATAATGAAGATCGCATACATCACACCCGGTTCGGGTGACAACTTCTACTGCCAGAACTGCTTCCGGGACGAAGAACTGCTCACCGCGATGCTGGTCCTCGGTCAGGACGTCCGCAAGATCCCGATGTATCTTCCCTCGGGATACGACCATATCGGCGTGCCGGGCACACCGGTATTCTACGGGGCCATTAACCTCTATCTGCGTGAGAAGATGCCCCTCTACCGGCACGCGCCCTCCTGGTTGGAGCGGGCGTTTGATTCGCAATCCATGCTCCGGTATGCGGCCAAGAAATCCGGTTCGACCAGCGCCTCGGGACTCGAGGGCATGACCATATCCATGCTCCACGGAGAAGAGGGGCGGCAGGCGGCAGAGCTCGATAACCTGATCCAGTACCTGCATGACGAGATCAAGCCGGATGTGGTCCACCTGTCCAATGCGCTGCTCCTGGGACTGGCCCGAAGGATCAAGCACGACGTCGGTGCCCGGGTGGTGTGTTCCCTGCAGGATGAGAATGAGTGGGTCGATGAGATGGATGGGAGCCAGCAGACTGTCGTTTGGAGCCTGATGGGCGAGAAGGCCAAGGATGTGGACCTCTTCGTCGCCACCAGCCGCTACTATTCCGAGAAATCCCAGGGGGAGCTTGAGATCCCCGAGGAGCGGATCGCCGTCATCAACGGCGGGATCAACCTCCAGGGCTATGAGCGCTCAGAACTGCCCTTCGATCCCCCGGTGCTAGGGTATCTCTGCCGGATGTCAGAATATTTTGGACTGGGGATCGTGGTTGACGCCTTCCTGGAACTGAAACAGGATTCCCGTTTTAAGGATCTGAGGCTGCATCTGGCCGGTGGATATACGGGGCTGGACAAGCCTTTTGTCGATCGGCAGGTCGCCAGGATAACGGAGCAGGGCTGGAAGGACGACATGAAAATCTTCCGTGAGTTCGACAAAAAAAACCGGATCCCCTTCCTGAAGTCCCTGACGCTGCTCTCCGTGCCCGTCCCCAGCGGAGAGGCCTTCGGCGCTTACCAAGTGGAGGCCCTGGCGGCCGGGGTGCCGGTTGTCCAGCCAGATGTGGGGTGTTATCCGGAATTTGTTGCTGCCACTCAGGGGGGCATGATCTTCAGGCCGAATACAGGGGAAGCCTTGGCGGAGGCGGCCGCCTCCCTGCTCCAGGACCCGGAACGCGTGAGGCAGATGGGGGAGAAGGGCCGCAATGCCGTGATGGCCGACTATTCCATGGAAGACATGGCCAAGAACATCCTGGGCCTCTATGAAAAGATCCTAAACAAGGGGGAGTAAACGGGACAATGGAAATGCTGCTGGAACTGCACGACATCACCAAACGATTCAGGCATCCCTCCCGCGAGGAGGAAGTCTCGGTCCTCGATGGTCTTTCGCTGGAGATCGCGGCCGGAGATGCCATCGCCGTGGTCGGCCCCTCGGGTTCGGGGAAGAGCACCCTACTGAACATCATGGGCGCCCTTGACCGGCCCACGAGCGGCACGGTCAGGCTGCAAGGGGAAGACCTGTCCCAGATGGGGGATCGGGAACTCTCCCGCATCCGGAACCGGGAGATCGGTTTTGTGTTCCAGCTCCACTACCTGCTCCCTCATCTCACGGTCCTGGAAAACGTCCAGGTGCCCTCCCTGCCGCTGGGGCCGGAGGCGAACCGAGCGGAGGTGCGTGGTCGTGCCGTTGAGCTCTTGGAGCGGATCGGGCTGGGAGAGCATCAGGATCATTTCCCGGCTCAGCTGTCGGGCGGTGAGCTCCAGCGCGTGGCAGTCGTGAGGGCCCTGATCAACCGTCCCAGGCTCCTGCTGGCCGACGAACCGACGGGCTCCCTCGACTCGAAGTCCTCGCAAAACCTGGGGGAGATCCTGGTGCAGCTGAACCGGGAGGAAGGCACAACCCTGGTCGTGGTCACCCATTCCGAAGAGCTGGCGGGACTCATGGATCCAGTGTATATGCTTGCGAATGGCAAACTGGAGAAGACTGGCCGGACATGAATACCTGGACTCTGGTGCGCCGCAGCCTCGCTTTCAACCGTAGGGGACATCTCTGGGTGGTGCTGGGATGTGCCGTGAGCACGGCCATCCTGGTCGGTGCACTGGTCGTGGGGGATTCCGTGCGCCACAGCCTCCGCCAGCTCGTGTTCCACCGGCTTGGCCGCATCGAGGTGGCGATGGTTTCGGGGGACCGCTTCTTTCGGGCCGAGGTTGCGGATGAATTGGCCTCCAAGCTGGGAACGGAGGTCGCCCCGGTGCTCCTGGCCCGGGGGATGGCCAGCGCCCAGGGAGGCCGGCAGAGGGTCAACACGGTCCAGGTCGCGGGCGTGGACGGACGTTTCGGTGTCCTGGCCGGGGCCGCGGGGCGCTATGCGCAACTCCCTCCCGACGAGATCCTGCTGAACAGCCATCTGGCCTCCAGGTTGGATGTGGAGGCGGGTGACGAGATGGTGCTCAGGATCGAAAACCTCGAGTCCATGCCCCGGGACGCCCCGCTCGCTCTTGACAGCGATACCAGCGTGGCCCGGCGGCTCCGGATCAGGGCCGTGGTCACAGACTCTGAGTTCGGCCGGTTCAACCTCCGGGCCGACCAGGTGGCCCCCCTCACGGCCTTTGTTTCCTTGAGCTTCCTGTCGCGAGAGCTGGGGCTCGAGGGCCGGGCCAATACGCTGTTGGTCGCGGAGAGGGCCGGAGATCCCCTCGCTCTCGAGGAGATCGAGGCAAGCTTCGCTCAGGCCTGGACCCTGGATGACGCGGGACTCTATCTCAAAACACTGGGGGATAGGGGCATTCTTGAGCTGAGGTCATCCCGCATCTTCCTGGATCCGGCCGTGGCCCACGCCGCGGAAGGATTGGATCCTGAGGCCGGCAGCGTCCTCACATATTTCGTGAACGAGATCCGCGGCAAAGAGACCACGACTCCATACTCCTTTGTCTCCGCTCCGGGCTCTCCCATCGTGCCCCCGGCCATGGCAGACGACGAGATCCTGGTCAATTCTTGGCTGGCCAATGACCTGAATGTGGGCGCAGGGGATCGGGTGGAGCTTTCCTATTATGTGCTGGGCCCGAACCGCAATCTGGAAGAAGAAAAGTCTTCGTTTTTAGTTCGCAAGGTGGCCCCGCTGGAGGGGATCTATGCGGACCCGGACCTCCTGCCCGATTTTCCCGGACTGGCCCGGATCGAGAGCACGCGTGACTGGAGGCCCGGCATTCCCATAGATCTGGACCGCATACGGCAGAGGGACGAAGAGTATTGGGAAGACTTTCGCGGCACACCCAAGGCCTTCGTCACAGCCGCGGCCGCGCGGCGGATGTGGGCCAACCGATTCGGCGAGGTCACGGCGGTTCGTTTCCCCTCCGGAGACAAGGCGTTATTGGAACGCGCATTGAAGGATGCGCTCTCTCCGGCCCAGCTCGGATTCATCTTCCGGGAGGTCCGGGCGGAGGGCCTCCGGGCCGGAACCCAGGGAGTGGATTTCGGCCAGCTGTTCCTCGGGCTGAGCTTCTTCATCATCGTGGCCGCGCTGCTGCTCACGGGACTGCTGTTCTTCTTCAATGTGGAAAAGCGTTCGGAAGAGGCGGGGCTGCTCCTGGCCCTGGGTTTTTCACGGCGCAGGGTCCTGCGCCTGCTCCTGGCTGAGGGAGCCGTGCTGGTCGTTTTGGGCGGACTCCTGGGCTGCGCTGTGGGAGTGGCATATAACCTGGTAGTACTGGAGGCCCTGAAGACCGTATGGAAGGGCGCCATCGGCACATCCGCGCTTGAGATGTTTTTCTCTCCCACAGCCCTGGGCCTGGGAACTTCTCTGGGTATGTTGACGGCCTTCCTCACCATCTGGATCGTGGCCGAGAGGCAGGTCAAACAGCCCGTGTCCGGCTTGCAGAAGGGGCTGACACGGCTCGATCCGCTGCGTGCCCGGAGCCCTCGTATCGGACTCTGGGTGGGCGTTCTGTCCCTGGCGGCCAGCGCCCTCATCCTGATCACAGCCGACCTGGAAAGGGGGCGGGCGGCCTTTGGCGTGTTCTTTGCGGCCGGGACGCTGCTGCTCCTGGGCGGACTGGCCCTGACCAGCCTCCTCCTTTTCATGTTGGGACGGGGATCGGGAAATGGCCGGCTGAGCCTCTTCCGGATCGCCGTCCGAGGCACGGCGCGCCGTCGCATCCGGAGCCTGACCCTGATCGGGCTGCTGGCCTGCGGGCTCTTCATCGTCTTTACAGTGGGAGCCAACCGGCGGAATGCCGTGCAGGGCGCAGAAGAACGCCGTTCCGGGACCGGAGGGTTCGCCCTGTTCGGAGAGAGTGCGATCCCCCTGTTCTATGACCTCAACAGCCCCGAAGGCGCCCGCTTCTATGGGCTGGAGGACCTGGCTAATCGGGAACTGGCAGTTGTCCCGTTTCGGGTCAAGCCCGGAGACGATGCCAGCTGCCTGAATCTCAACCGCGTATCCAGCCCCAGGATCCTGGGAGTGGATCCGCAGGAGCTTTCCGCGCGGAGCGCATTCACCTTCATCAAGACCACAGGTGAGGTAGATCCCCGGGATCCCTGGTCGGCCCTCGACGCCTCGCTGCCCGATGGGGCCATACCTGCCGTGGCCGACAACACCGTCATTGTCTGGGGCCTGGGCCTGTCCGTGGGAGACACCCTGACCTATCGGGATGAGAAGGGAGAGGCCTTCACGGTCCGGTTGGTCGGCGGCCTGGACAACTCCGTGTTCCAGGGCAGCCTCATCGTCTCGGAGAGGCGTTTCCTCGAGAAGTATCCCTCACTCAGCGGGCACCGGCTCTTCCTGATCGATGCCCCTTCGGAGGGGCTCTCCCAGACCGCCGGAGATATTTCCCGGGCCATGCTGGACCAGGGGATGGACCTGGTCCTGACCTCGGACCGCCTGGCGGAGTTCAACCAGGTGGAAAACACGTATCTCGCGATCTTCCTGATCCTGGGGAGCTTCGGCCTGCTGCTGGGGAGCGTCGGGATTGGAATTGTCGTATCGCGCAATGTACGGGAGCGTCTGGGTGAGCTGGCGCTCCTCCGGGCCGTCGGATTCAGCCGGCGCTCTCTCGAGTCCCTGGTCCTGTTTGAACATCTGGCGCTCCTCCTGGCCGGGATCCTGTTCGGCCTCTTGGCCGCTCTGCTGGCCACGCTGCCTTCGCTGCTGGCCCCGGGGTCCGAGATCCCATTTGTGACGCTATCGATCCTGCTGGTGATCGTCCTGGTCAACGGCGGGATCTGGACATATACTGCGGTTCGCCGAGGGACCAGGCTGGACCTGCTCCCGGCCCTGCGGAGGGAATAGGGGGATATTCAGGGTAATTAGAGGATGATAGCTTATAGAGGATAGGGAGGAAGACTATGATAGGGAAGAAGACAATCCTGGGAGTAATGCTTGCCACGTTCCTGATGGCGCCGGCCGTCGCTTTTGACGCCGGGGACAACTGGCCGCAGTGGAGAGGGCCGCATCAAAACGGGATCGTCGACGGTACGGGCCTGCCGCTCCAGTGGAGCCTGACAGAGAACATAAAATGGAAGACGGCCCTGCCGTCCTGGAGCGCGGCCACCCCCATAATATGGGGAGACCGCGTGTTTGTGACCTCGCCCTCCCAAGCTGAGCCCAAACCGGCCCAGGCCGAACAGGCCCCTGCCCCCCAGCAGGGGCGCAGGCGGCGGGCCAGCCGGAGCGCGGGGGGTCCTGAGCTCTTTCTGTTCTGCATCTCCAAGCAGGACGGCAAGGTCCTCTGGAAGCGGGAGCTGGACAACAAGAACCAGATCCACCGCAAGCAGAACGATGCCACGCCTTCGCCGGTGACCGATGGTAAGCACGTCTGGATCGTCACCGGGACCGGGGTCGTCACGGCCTTCGACATGGATGGCAAAGAGATCTGGAAGAAAGACCTGCAGGCAGACTATGGAGCCTTCGGGCAGAATTGGGGCTATGCCTCGTCCCCTCTGCTCTACGATGGCAGCCTGATCATCGAGGTCCTGCATGGTATGAAGACCGACGATCCCTCCTACATCGTCTCCCTGGACGCCCTGACTGGAAAGGTGAACTGGCATCAGGAGCGGCCCACGGATGCCCAGAGAGAGTCGCCCGATGCGTACACCACTCCGGTCCTTCTAAAGCACGGCGAGAAGACAGAGATCATCATCTCGGGCGGCGACTATGTGACGGGCCATGATCCTGAGACCGGCAAGGAGATCTGGCGTGCCGCGGGGCTGAATCCCCTGAACCGGCCCAACTACCGCATTGTCGGGACCCCCATCATCAACGGTGATCTCATCTATGCTCCTACGCGGCAAAAACCCCTGCTGGCCCTGAGGGTTGGGGGCACGGGCGACATCTCGGAGAGCCACCTGGTCTGGAAGTATGAGGGATCGGGGGCCCCCGATGTCCCGTCTCCCATCTGCGACGGCACCTACCTCTACCTGGTGGATGACCGAGGCATGGTGACCTGCCTTGAGCCCAAGACCGGTTCCGTGGTCTACGGCCCCGAGACGACACGGGAGGGCATTGTGAGCGCCTCCCCGATCATATCCGAGGGCCGGATGTACATCCTCAACGAGTCGGGGATCACCACGGTGGTCGCGACCGGGCCGGAGTTCAAGATCCTGGCCACGAGCGAGCTCGACGGGTCCTACACCCTCGCCTCGCCGGCCGTTTCCGGCAAGCAGATCTTCATCCGGACGGAGACCCACCTCTATTGTATAGGAAATTGATTTGTGAATAGCTCATGTCTCACATGAATTATGTGGAAGATTAGGCCGGTGTGACACATCTAAACAGATAGAACTATGTATGGACTTCAATGAGAAAGGATAAACCGAAATGAAAAAGACAAGCATCGTGCTCGGGGCGCTGCTGGCCCTGCTCTTCGTGATGGCCGCGGCCCAGGATCCAGCCGGATTCGACAAGTACTGGCACCAGTGGCGGGGCCCCCAGATGAACGGGGTCTCGGCGAACGGGAATCCTCCCCTGGAGTGGAGCGAGACCCAGAACGTAAGGTGGAAGGTCGCGGTCCCCGGCCGGGGGCACTCCACCCCCATCGTATGGGAAAACAAGGTTTTTCTCCTCACGGCGGTGCCCCTCGAGAAGGAGCCGGCACCCAAGCCAGAAGCCAAGGAAGGGGAGCAGGGCAGGCGGCGGGGAATGCCCAGCCGAAATACAGACATCAAGCACAAGTTCGATGTCCTGTGTCTCGACCGGGGCGACGGCCATGTCCTCTGGCAGAAAACGGTGAAGGAAGAGGTCCCGGAAGAAGCCACCCATGACCTGGGCAGCTGGGCCTCGCACTCCCCCGTGACGGACGGCGAGTTTGTGTACGCCTACTTTGGGTCCCGCGGCCTGTTCTGCCTGGACGCGGCTGACGGCAGTCTCAAGTGGGAGCGGGATTTCGGCCAGCTGAAGAAACACATGCAGTTCGGCGAGGGCAGCTCTCCGGCCCTGTATGGAGACAAGATCATGATCCTCTGGGACCACGCTGAGGATTCCTTCCTCTACGCCCTGGACAAGAAGACGGGGAGAGACGCCTGGGTGAAGGAGCGGGATGAAGAGACCTCCTGGTCCACTCCCATTGTGATCGAAGTGGACGGCAAACCTCAGGTCATAGCCTGCGCCACAAAGTTCATCCGCAGCTATGACTTCGATTCGGGCGAGCTGATCTGGCAGTGCGGTGGATTGACCATGAACGTCATACCCACTCCCATGGTCGCTGACGGCATCCTGTATGTCATGAGCGGATTTCGCGGGAATGCCATGATGGCCATCCGGCTGGCCGGGGCCAAGGGAGACATCACCGGCACGGACGCCATCGTCTGGAGCTATGACGGCAAGGAAACCCCCTATACACCTTCCGGCCTTCTCTACGGCGACAAACTCTACTTCCTGCGGTCCAACAACGGGATATTGTCCTGTTTCAACATCAAGACCGGGGAGCCCTATTACACCGGCCAGAGGATGGAGGGCTTCGGCAACCTGTACACCTCCCCGGTGGGGGCCAAAAACCGCGTCTACATCCTGAGCCAGAAGGGGGCCATGTTCGTGGTGGAGCATGGAGAAGAATTCAAGCTCCTGGCTAAGAACCAGCTCGATGACAGCTTCCATGCCTCTCCAGCCATCGTGGGCGATCAGATGTTCTTGCGCGGCTTCGGGAATCTCTACTGCATCGAAGAGTTTTGATCCTTCTATCAGAAAATGATGAACAAATAGATTATATATTGAAATATCCCGCGGCCGTTTGCTAAAATAAGGTTTCTTGATCCAGGAATATCGAAAAGGCTAGCTGATTATGACAGGTGACTCCCGTGTGCGGACAGAACATCGTGTCGTTCTGACTGGACTTGGCGTAGTCTCTCCGATAGGGCTCGGCCTGGAAGAATTCTGGGAAGGGCTGAAGGAAGGGCGCAACGGCATTGGCCGGGTGACGCATTTCGATCCCTCGGATTACCGGTCTCAGATGGCCGCGGAAGTGAAAAACTTCCATCCCGAGGATTGGATCGAGAAAAAATCCGTGGGAAGGATGGACAGGTTCATCCATTTCGCCCTGGCCGCTGCAGCCATGGCCATGCAGGATTCCGGGCTGGCTGAGTATCCCTACGACGCGAACCGGGCCGGTGTTACCATCGGCTCAGGTATCGGGGGGTCCGTGAGCATCCAGGAAGCGTATGCGAGCCTGGAGAAGATCGGGCCGAAGTCCCTCAGCCCCTTCACCGTGACCAAGATCCTCATCAACATGGCGGCCTGCCAGGTGTCCATCAAGTACGGCCTGAAGGGCCCTTTGTCGGCTCCCTGTGTGGCCTGCTCTACCTCCTCGAATGCCATTGGAGATGCCTTCCGGATAATCCAGCGGGGAGATGCCGACATCATGCTGGCGGGGGGTTCCGAAGCCAGCGTCAATCCTCTGCCGTATGGGGGCTTTTGCGCGACCCGTTCCATGTCGACCAGGAACGATGATGTGGAAAGGGCGAGCCGACCCTTTGACAAGGATCGGGACGGTTTCGTGATGGGGGAAGGATCCGGGGTCGTCGTGCTGGAAAGACTCGAGCACGCTCGCCGTCGCGGCGCAAGGGTATATGCGGAACTCGTGGGCTTTGGATCTACGGCCGATGCCTATCATTTCACCGCCCCCGATCCGGAGGGCGACGGGATGATCCGGGTTATGCGTGCGGCCCTCAACGACGCCGGCATCGAACCCCGGGAAGTGGGCTATGTCAATGCCCACGGCACCTCGACGCAGTTGAACGACAAGATCGAGAGCGCCGCCATCATGGAGGTCTTCGGGGAACACAGCCGGGACCTCAAGGTCAGCTCCATCAAGTCGATGATCGGCCACCTCCTGGCCGCAGCCGGGGCAGTGGAGATGATCTCCTCAGCCATGAGCATCCATACAGGCATCCTGCCTCCGACCATCAACTATGAGGAATCCGACCCGGACTGCCCCCTGGACTATGTGACCCATGGAGCCGAGGAGGTTAACCCGGGAGTGGCTTTGAGCAATTCTTTCGGGTTCGGGGGTGGAAATGTTAGCCTGGTTGTGAAACGATATGAGGATTAAATGAAGATCCCAAAACTGAACATAGGCACTGTGACCGCGGACATTCCGATTATTCAGGGCGGAATGGGCGTGAAGGTCTCGCTTTCTTCTCTGGCCTCTGCCGTGGCTGAGGAAGGCGGCATCGGCACCATCTCGAGCATCGGCCTGGGCGATACAGAGGACTCCCTGGCGGACTATGAAACTGCATCGCGCGAGGCCCTGGTAAAGGAAATACGGAAAGCCCGGAGTTTGACAAAGGGCCACCTCGCGATCAACTTCATGGGTGTCCTCAGCAACGTGGATGACCTGATCAAGGCCTCCGTTAGGGAGGGGATCAAGCTGATCATATACGGCGCCGGACTTCCGGCCAAGCTTCCCGCCCTGGTGGACGACTCTTCCGTAAACCTGATCCCCATCGTCAGTTCCTCCCGAGTTGCGGAATTCATCCTCCGTGCCTGGGACAAGCGCTATACTATGATCCCCGATGCCTTGATCCTGGAGGGGCCGCTGGCAGGGGGGCATCTCGGCTTTTCTGAAGAACAGCTCCAACAGCCCGAAAAATATTCCCTGGACATACTGCTGCCAGAGATACTGGAGACCATCAAACCCTACGAGGATCGCTACGGGAAAAAGATCCCCGTGATCGCGGCGGGAGGGATCTTCACCGGGGGGGACATCGCCCGCCTGCTGCGCCTGGGGGCCTCGGGCGTCCAGATGGCCACCCGTTTCGTCTGCACGGAAGAGTGCGGCGTCTCCCCGGAATTCAAGCAGCACTACCTGGATGCCAAAAAAGAGGATATCGTCATCATCAAGAGCCCCGTGGGCATGCCGGGACGGGCGTTGAAGAACAAGTTCCTGGATGACCTGGAGATAAAGGGGAGATTGAAGATCAAGTGTCCCTACCGGTGCCTGACAGCCTGCAAGGTGGAATCGGCCCGGTACTGTATCGCCTTGGCCCTCGTGAATTCTTACATCGGGGACACGGACCACGGGCTCATCTTCTGCGGGCAGAATGCCTACCGGATCGACAAGATCGTCACCGTGAAAGAGCTCATCGCGGGGCTCCTCGCCGAACTCGAATCGGCCTAGGCCGTCCCCAGCTTTCCCAGGGCCTCCCTGATCCGCGTCGGCGCATGTCCGGGCATAATCCTTTAAATTAATATAAAATGCTTGACAGCCGGGTCAATAATCCTTAACTTTAAAGTATTATAAGAGGAGGACGACATGAGGCTGCTGACCCGGGCTGAAGAATACGTGCTGTTGGCCGTGTTGAAGCTGGGAGAGGCGGCCTACAGCCTCCCCATCCTGGAGCACATCGAACATGCTACGCAGAAGAAGTGGACCCTGGGCGGGATCTACATCCCCCTCTATCGGCTGGAGGAGAAGGGCTACCTTGAATCCGACCTGGGCAGCCCCACTCGGGAGAGGGGAGGGAAGCGAAAGCGCTACTACCGGATCACACGGAAGGGCAAGGATGTCCTGAAAGAACACAGGGAGATCCAGTCGGCCATGTGGGCCGCCGTGGGCAAAGCCTCACTGGAGTGACTCGAGATGACAAAGGCCACACGAAAACCGCCGGCTCTGGCCGGAGCGATCCTGAGGAGATTTTCCCCTCCGCACCTGGGGGAAACAGTGCTGGGCGACCATGAGGAGATGTTCTTTCTCCTGGTAGAGCGGGAGGGGAGCCTGCGCGCCACCGCCTGGTATTGGAAGCAGGCCCTGCAGGCGGTCCTGTTCTCCCTCTATTGGGGAGCCGTCATGTTCGCCAACAGCATCAAGACCGCGCTCCGATATGTCAGGAAGAACAAGGCGTTTTCCCTGATCAACATCTCGGGGCTGGCGCTGGGTATCGGCTGCTGCATCCTGATCCTGATGTGGATCCAGGATGAGCTCAGCTGGGACCGGTTTCACGAGCATTCCGACGCTGTCTTCCTGGTCGTGCAGCAGCAGCGTGACGGCCACCTGACACCGGTAACCCCCGATGCCCTGGCCCCACATCTAAGGGCCGAGTATCCCGAGGTTGAGAACGCCACCCGCTACAGGTTTGTCAACAAGATCCAGCTGCAGTACGGTGATAGCAGCTTCGCAGAGGGGCCGCTCGTGGCGGATCCTTCCTACTTCGAAGTATTCTCCTTTCCCTTTCTCCAGGGAGATGCCCTGACCGCCCTGGAAAATCCCCGCTCCATCGTTCTCACAAAGGAGTTGGCACTCAAGCTGTTCGGCCAGGAGGATCCCATCGGCAAGAGCCTGGTCGTGAACAGCGGCTCTTCTCTTGAGGTGTCCGGCGTCCTCGAAGACATCCCACGCAATTCCAGCCTCCAATTCAGCTGTGTCCTTCCCTATACACTGCTCTCAGAGGGCCAGACCGACAACAACTGGACCAGCAATTCGACCTGGACCTATGTACAGCTCCGCGATGGTGCCTCAGGCCAGGATGTGGAGAGCAGGATTGCCGGCCTGGTGAGCGACCGGGATCCGCAGAACAAGGCGCGGCTGCAGTTCCTGCCCCTCACCAGGATCCACCTCAATCCCCAGGGACGGGGCGGGCCGATCCTGTATGTCTACATCTTCTCCGCCATGGCGATCTTTGTCCTCCTGATCGCCTGCATCAATTTCATCAATCTGACCACGGCCAGGTCCACCCTCAGAGCCAGGGAGATCGGCTTGAGAAAGGTGGTGGGAGCCCGCCGGGCAAACCTCATCCGGCAGTTTTTCGGGGAGACCCTCCTGTTTACCCTGGTTGCGGTCCTGGCCGCCGTTATCCTGGTGGGCCTCTTTCTCCCGGTCTTCAACCATCTCTCAGATAAGGAGTTTGCCCTGGGCCGCGACCTGTTCGGCAATCGGGACCTGCTCCTCGGCCTGCTGGGGATCATAGTCGTGACAGGCCTCCTGTCCGGCGGCTACCCCGCGCTGCTGCTCTCCTCCTTTCAGCCCGTCAAGGTGCTGCGCGTTTCGAACGACTTCCCAGGAAACGGGCGCTCTCCCTTCCTGAGGAGGATCCTGGTCGTCTTTCAGTACGCCATCGCCATCTTCCTCATGATCGGGACATTCGTCACCTATCGACAGCTCGATTATGTCAGGAACAAGGACCTGGGATTCGACAAGAACCTGGTCATCAGTTCGGATTCCCGCTGGGGAGAACCGGGGTATCAGGTCCTCAAGAGCGAGCTGCTCCAGCACCCCAACATCCAGAGCATGACCTTCTCGAGCCAGAGGATGGGGGATTGGGAGAGCGGCGCCCGGGAGGATGTGCTCTGGGAGGGCAAGAGCGGTGATCCTAAACTGACCTTCGAGGTCATTTTCTGTGATCCCGATTTCTTGGAAACCCACAGGATGGAGCTCGTGCAGGGCCGTTTCTTTTCCGACGAGATACAGAGCGATCAGGGCGAGAGCTTCGTACTCAACGAGGCGGCCGTCAGGGCGATGGAGTTCGGAGACGCATCTTCGATAGGAAAGAGCCTTTCATTCTGGGGCAGTTACCGCGGGACCATCATCGGCGTGATCAGGGACTTCCACACACAGTCCCTCCACTCCCGGATCCAGCCGGTCATTCTGGCCTACAATTCGCGAATGTTCGATGTCGTCAGCATCCGGATAGGGCCGGAGGATATCCCAGGTACCCTGGGATTCCTGGAGGCCAAATGGAAGGAGCTCAATTCCGGCTTCAGCTTCGAATACTGGTTCATGGATGAAAACCTGGATCTCAGGTACAGGGCCGAGCAAGCTACGGGAACGCTCCTCAAGTATTTCGCCTTCCTTGCCGTTTTCATTTCCTGCATCGGCCTGCTGGGGCTCATCTCCTTCGTATCTCAACAGCGGACCAAGGAGGTGGGGATCCGGAAGGTGATGGGCGCATCCGTGCCGAGCATCCTGAGGCTCCTGGTCAAGGAGTCTGTGATCCTGGTCCTGCTGGCGAATGTGATCGCCTGGCCGGCTGCCTATTATGTTTTAAGGAAGTGGCTGGAAAACTTCGCCTACCGCACCGGGATCGGGCTGCACCTCTTCGTCCTGTCCGGTGGGCTGGCCCTGCTCATCGCCCTTTCCGTGGTCAGCCTGCAGGCCCTCAGGGCCGCCGGCGCCGATCCCGTGGACTCCCTCCGCTGCGAATGACGGCTCAGCGCCATCTCCGGCACCGGGGGAACCAGCCTCTGACATAGCGCCCCACATCCCTGGTGTCCCTGGGAGTCCGGACGCGGTATGCTGTTCCAGCGCGAGCCGTTCCCCTACTCAGCCCTCTGGCAGGCGCACGAGTGTAGCCCGTGTCCCGGCTGTAGCCGCGGGCCGGTGCTCTGCCGTAGCCCCTGAGGGCATATCCGTCGCGATATCTCATGTCTGGATTCCGCGCCGCGCCGCGTCCCCAGGCTCCGCGGCCGTAGCCCGCACCGTATCCACGGCCGTAGCCCACACTGTAACCTCTGCCGGGGCCGGCACCGTAGCCCATACCGTATCCCATGCCGTATTCCGGGCCCATGCCCAGTCCCCCGAAGCGGTCGAAAAGCACCTTCTGTTCGTCTGTCAACAGTCCGCGGATCTGCTGCTGATGGGCATCGAACCGATCGTCCAGCTCCAGCTCCATTTGCTCCAGCTCGGCGATCTTGGTCTCGATATTCGACTGCTCCTCGTTCTGCAGGTACAGGTTGTCCAGCTCCATGTACTCGGTCATCAGCGTGGTACGAAGGGACAGGATCTCCTTCTGGAAGGCCAGCCGATGCTCCTGGATGATGGCCAGCTGTTCCTCTGACAGGTCGAGGACGTTGTAGGCCTCGTCCGGCCAGGGCTGGACCTGTGCCGCTGCCGGCACTGCCAGCGCGAAAGTAAAAAAGGTTAAGAAGACGAAAAAGAATTTGTTATTTATCATAAGAACCTCCGTAATTATTAGCGTTTCATACCCCGTCCCTGTCTCCCCCGGACACGCCTTCCCCGTCCCCGTCCCATACCCTGGACGTGCTCTTCGAACAGGGAGAGATATCGGGTCTGTTGGGAAGGGGTCATGAGTTCCTTGTCTCGCATGAGGCTGCGGACTGTCTTTTTCTGGATCTGGGATTGGAACCGGGCGATCTCATCGATCATGTCGTCCACCTGAGAGAGGTCGGGTTCTGCGTTCCGCATCTCCAGGATGAGCGCCTGCCGTCTCTGCTGGATCTGTTCCTGGATAGAGAAGACCTCATCCTCCAGGGCTCCCCTCAGGCCCCTCATCTGCTGCAGCTGCCCCTGATCGAGCCCTATGGGCTGCTGCAGCGCCTCTAGGCTCGCGAGCGGTTCTCCAGGATGGATTTCCGCGGATTTGAACCACCGGTTGTAGGCCAGGGCCGCCAGGGCGGACAGGTTGATGATGAACAGGAACGCCAGGATGATGGGCAGGATTCTTCGTTTCATGGCTTTTTTTCCTCGTCTGGCGACTCGATCCCAAGGTAGAATTCGGCCAGTGAGCCTTCGGGAATATCCCTGAAAGGCTCGAGTAGATGGGCGGTATAGGCCTCCTCCCTCAGTTCGGGCGAGAGCTCGGAGAGCTGGGGGAGTGCTCCGTATTCCCCCTGGGGATTCCCCAGATGGAATCCGGCCAGCGCTGTGACCAGCACGGCGAGTCCAACGGCCGCAGGGCGCAGGAGGCCGAGGAATCTCATCAACGGTGCGCTGGTCCGGAAGGGATGTCGCTCTCGGGTTTCGAGAGCCTTTTCCAGAGCTGGCCAGAGGGATACAGGGGGCTCCCTTCTAGCCGCCGGATTCAGCCCTCCCCACAGCTCGGTGAAGTCATGGAGAAGCCTCTCGCAATGGGGGCAGCCAGCCAGATGTTCCTGCATCTCCCTCCCCAGTTCCGGAGGCAGTGATCCTTCCGCCAGTTCCACCAGGTGATCCTCCAGCTTGCTGCAGCTCGGATATTTCATTCTCGACACTCTCCATGTGGTATGACACACATCGGCCCAGGAAACATACCCCTCGTCCCGAGATTATTCCTGCAGAGGGAGAGAACCTGAACATCATCGGAATTGAAGTATACAGGGTAGAATTATCCAAGCCCGCTCTTGAGGTGCGCGAGGAGCTTCCGCTTGAGCACGGACTTGGCCCTACGGAGGCGCGCCTCAACGGCTGTGAGGGGGATACTCAGGATCTCCGCGATCTCGCTCGCCGTGAATCCGTCATATTTATGGAGGACGAGTGGTACCCTCTGTTTGTCCGGGAGTGCCGCGACGGCTCTGCGCACCATCTCGTCGCGCTCTTTGTCCTCATAGGCCTGATCCGGAGGCACGACCTGGGGAGCCGGAGCTAGACTGTCAGCCGGTGTCTCATCGGCTGTAAATGAGCTCAGGCTCTGAATCCAGCGGGATCTTCGGTTGCGCCGGATGAGGTTCAGCGACCGGTTGACAGCTATCCGATAAAGCCAGGTCGAGGCCCTGCTCTCGAACCGGAACTTTGCGGCCGATCTAAAAACCTGCAGGAACACTTCCTGGGAAACATCCTGGGCCTGCGAATGGTCGTGCAGGAGGTTGAAACAGGCCGAATACACGAGCCCCTGATGGCGTTCCACAAACTCTTTGAATGCCGCAGGATCCTTTTGCGCGATCCCTTGGATCAGATCCTTGTCAGAGGCAGTGGGAATCTTGGACCTCCCTCATACTTATCATAGTCCAAGTTCGGCAAAGTTCAAAGAGGCAAAAAAACAAGCTGGGGGAGGGAATATGTGTTGAGAGTCGGGACATATAGGATCATCGACTTCCAGGATGAGGGCGGTATCCCTATTTCGCTTGCCCCTTCTCATTCAAATAGGCCCCGAGCTTCTGGTCGGAGCCCTGTATGTGGCCGACGAGCCAGTTGAGCAGGAAGACGTTGATGGACTTGGCCAGCTCGTCCGTGGGGCCATCCTCTTTGAGATCTAAAAGGATGTTGTCCAGCGTCGTCTTGAACTCGGCGTGCTGCTGCTGCTGATCTTCCAGCTCGGGGTAGTCGTTTTCGGCCATCACCTTTTCTTCTGCGGTGAAGTGGAAGTCCGTGTAATCGATCATGAAGCCGAGCGTCTTCAGGATCTTGTTCTGCTCGTGCCCCTGCTTGAAATCATCGGAGAGGTCTTTGAGTTTGTCGATCAACATCTTGTGCTGTTCGTCGATCAAATCCACACCCACAGAGAGGCTATCATCCCATGCTATATCGCTCATCCGTTTTCCTCCATATTATGTTCACCTAAAAAATAACAGCCTAATATAATACACTTTTAAGAAAAATCCAAAGGTCATACAAAGAGCAGGGCACCTCAGAGCTTCATCTTCATCCAGGGAGCCGAATTGTGGAAATCCGCCACGGCGCTGCCAGGCGGAACGAATTCGTCGCAGGCCTTGCGGACCGGGTCTTCCAGTGTCATCTCCAATACGGGCAGCAGGTGTTCCAGCTGGTCTATTGAGCGGGGGCCGATGATGGGGGCGGTGATGCCCGGCTGATCCTTGTTCCATAGGATCGCCAGCTGGGCGGGCGGGAGGCCGATCTCCTTGGCCAGCGTCACGAACCGGCTACCAGCGGCTACGGCCTTGGGTGTCACGCGGTCCGCATAGATGCCGCCTCTCAGCGTTGCCCGGGACTCGTCCGGGAAGCCCTCTCCGTCCAGGTAGCGGCCGGCCAGCATGCCCATTGCCAGGGGGGACCAGGGGATAATGCCCAGGCCATGGCTTTGGCAGAGGGGAACGAGCTCGTTTTCAATGCGGCGGTCCAGGAGGTTGTAGGGAGGCTGTTCCGAGACATAGCGGCTGAAGCCCCTGAGCTCGCTGACCAGGAGCCCCTCCATCACCTTCCAGGCGGGCGCCGTGGAACTCCCGATGTACCGGATCTTGCCCTGGCGCACCAGGGTGGTCATGGCCCCCAGAGTCTCCTCGAGCGGCACATCGAAGTCGGGACGGTGGGTCTGGTAGAGGTCGATGTGATCGGTCTGCAGCCTCCTGAGGGAATCCTCGCAGGCCTTGAGGATGTGCAGGCGCGTGTTGCCGCGGTCATTGGGTCCGGGGCCCACCGGATAGTGGACCTTGGTGGCAATGATCATCTCATCCCTGCGCCCACTCTGCGCCAGCGCGCGCCCGATGATGCGCTCGCTCTCCCCCTTCATATAGGAATTGCTGGTGTCGATGAGGTTGATGCCCGCATCCATTGCCCGGTCGATCATGCGGACCGATTCTTCCTCCGGTGTTGGATTGGCAAAATTATCCGCACCCAGACAGAGGGGTGAAACCTTGACTCCCGAGTTTCCCAGAAACCGGTGTTCCATGCGAAAATCTCCTTAGCGCGCTGTGTATCCGGCGTCCACGGTGACCAGGGATCCGGTCATGTAGGAGGCCGCATCCGAAGCCAGGAAGACCACAACGCGCGCGACCTCCTCAGGTTCTGCAAGGCGGGCCATCGGGATGGTCTCCTCGGCCAGCTTCTGCAGGTCTTCCGGAGTAGGTGGTTCGGTCCGTTCCGAGGCCAGCATCGGCGTGTTGACCTCGCCGGGGCAGACTGCGTTGATGCGGATTCCGTCCTGAACGTGGTCCAGTGCCATGGCCTTCGTTATCTGATGCACGGCCCCCTTGGTGGCGCAGTAGGCCGTGACCCCAGCCGCACCGACGCTGCCCCAGATGGAGCCGAAGTTGACGATGGCGCCCTTGCCCTGCCTCCGCATGTGCGGGACCGCGGCGCGGCTCATGAAGAACACCCCGTCCACGTTGGCTCCCATGATGCGGCGCCAATCCTCATCCGAGGTGCCCATCGCATCGGCCCGCACGATGATCCCTGCGCAGTTGACCAGGACATCCAGTCGGCCGTAGACTTCGACGACACGTTTCACGGCCCGGTCGCAGAAAGACGAGTCACCGACATCCCCGATGATCGGTGCGGGTGAACCGATCCCGGCGGCCACTTCCTCCGCCAGCTCCCGGTTGCGGTCCACAATAGCGACCGTCGCTCCGGCAGCGGTGAACTCCCGGGCAGTGGCGGCACCCATACCCGAAGCCGCCCCTGTGATCATCACGACGTTGTCCTGGAATTTCATGGCAGTCTCCTTCGGTCCCGAACATATTATCACACTGCCGCGGGTTAGGTAAGGACTGCCTCTGGCCCTTTCTGCCCTGGTTTTGACCTAAGTCAATGTATCCGGGTCAGATGGACAGTACAATGACAACATAGACTTCGAAAAGGAGAAAACAATGAGTGAACTGATAGACAACGCCCAGAAGCGCAGGGAGCTTCTGAAACACATGATCCTGCAGCTGCATGAAGGCACCGCCCCCGAGGCCGTCAAGAAGCAGCTGGTGAGCCTAATGGGCAAGGTGCCGTACAACGATGTGGTGGCGGTCGAGCAGGAACTGATCTCCGAGGGCCTGCCTCAGGAAGAGGTCTTGCGGCTCTGCGATATCCACACGCAAGCCTTGGATGGAATCCTGGACCACAGCGAGGCTAAGACAGCTCCTCCCGGGCATCCGGTCCACACGTTCAAGGAGGAGAACCGGGCTCTGAGAAAGGAGATCCAAGACCTTGAGCTGTTGTATTCGGAAGTGAAAAAGGCCGAGAGCGATGACGGATTGAAGGCCAATTTCCAGGATATCCATCGGCACTTCAACGCCCTGATGGATGTCGAGAAACACTACCTGCGTAAGGAGAACCTCCTGTTCCCCTTCCTGGAAAAACACGGCATCACAGGCCCGCCCACAGTGATGTGGGGGAAACACGACGAGACCCGCGAGTTCTTGAAAGGCGCCCTGGAGGCCCTCAATGCCGTTGAGGGGATCTCAGCCGAAGAGGCCACGACGGTCATCGATCTCGTCCTCAATCCGGCCTCCAAGGCCGTGGGTGACATGATCGACAAGGAGGAAGAGATCCTCCTCCCCATGTGCCTGGACTCTCTGGAGGACAGGGAGTGGTATCAAATCGAAATGCAGAGCATTGAATACGGCTTCTGCCTTTACGATCCCAAGGTTTCCTGGAAGCCCGAAGGTGTCGAGATTGAAGAGGCCGCCACATCTGAGTCCGGCAGGATCCAGCTCCCCAGCGGGAGCTTCCAGGTCCCCGAGCTCATGGCTGTGCTGAACTCCATCCCCTTTGACATGACCTTTGTGGACAAGGATGACAGGGTGCGGTATTTCACACAGGGCAAGGAACGGATCTTCGCCCGCAGCCGGGCCATCCTGGGCCGCAAGGTGCAGCAGTGTCATCCCCCCTCGAGCGCACATGTGGTCGAGAAGATCCTCGACGATTTCAAATCCGGCAGGGAAGACCATGCCGCGTTCTGGATCCAGATGAATGACAGATTCATCCACATCGAGTATTTCGCCCTCCACGGCGAGGCCGGTGAGTATCTGGGAACGCTGGAGGTCAGCCAAGACCTGACCGAGAAGCGGAAACTCGAGGGCGAGCGGCGGCTGCTCCAATACGGCGGGAAGGACAGCTGAAATGGATAACACAAGCAATAGCTTCGATATTTCGCCCGAGACCAAGATAGGGGCGCTGCTGGACCGCTTCCCGCAGCTCGAAACGGTCCTGATGGAGATGGCGCCCCAGTTCAAACAGCTCCGCAGCCCCATACTCCGTAAGACCATCGCCAAGGTGGCTTCCCTATCTCAGGTTGCCGCCATCGGCAAGGTCTCCTTGACCGAGCTGATCAATCATTTGAGGACAGAGGCCGGCATCCAGGAGGAATTTGCGTCCGATATGGCCGCCGATGCCGTCGCGGCCGAAACGCCGGCCTGGTTCTTCGAAGACCGGATCGTCAAGACGCTGGATGCGCGCAGCATGCTCGAGGCAGGGGAGCACCCCGTACAGCGCGTGCTCGCTGATTGCCGCGACCTCAAGCCCGGCGATGATCACACCGTTCCTCCCGGCTCCTCTGATCGAGAAGGCCGCGGCCATAGGCCTCCTGGCCTGGGCCAAAGAAGAAGGTGAGGGCCTGTTCAAGACCTACTTCACGCCCAAAGTATGATTCCGGCTTTATCTGAGGTCCAGGGTCTCCTCGTCCGCCATGTCCGTGATCGCCACAAACAGGATCTGAGCGAGATCTTCCATGATCTCTGGCGTGATCAGGGCCGGGACATCACGCGTGTTGTGATAGGTGGGATAGGGGATACGGATCCCACCGGCGCCGAAGGAGAGCGTGGGCACACCCTTCCACAGGAAATGGGCGGCATCCTGCCGCGGCCGGGCCAGGTTCGAGTTGAAGGAAGGCCGAACGTTCCTGTGGACGTACTTCTGATTGGCGCGCTCGATGAACCCATACAGCTTGGGATAGTTCTCACCCGAGCCGGCACGCAGCATGTTTCCGGTTCCCACGCCGTCCATGTTGAGCATGGCCATGGTTTTATCGAGAGGGAAGAGGGGGTGTTCGACATAGAAGTCCGATCCCGCCACTCCCTGCTCCTCCGCCCCAAAAAAGATGAACTGCACCGACCGCTTGGGCTTATAGGGTGAGGTCATCATGGCTTCGGCCACACCCAGCATGACCGCACACGCCCCGGCGTTGTCGTTGGCGCCTGCCATGAACTCGGGGCACTTGCCCATGAAGTCGAGGTGGCCGCCGACAGTGATCACCTCATCCTTGAGCACGGGATCGCCGCCGGGGATGGTCCCGATGACGTTGAATCCGACACCGTCAGGATAGTGCTTGGTGATGTTCTTGATGGTCGCGACCTTCCCGGTCACGAAGGACTGCGGCTTGAGCTCTGCACGGAGCGCCTTGACCACATCGGCATGTTTCCGTCCGGTTCCCGCGAAAACATCTGCGACCATTACGGCACCAACGTGCGAGTAGATAAAATCTTCCTTGTAGGCGTTGTTGGGATTGGCGATGGGGCCGTAGTTGTAGAGCATCCCCCTGGCGCCGTGGGCGTGCGCATTCTTCAGTTTATACTGGTGGAAGGAATAGGGCCTCCACTTCTTGAACTCATCGGGCTTGTTGGGCCCCACGGGAGATTCCCGCTCCATCATGACGATCTTGCCGCTTACATCAAGTCCGGCGTATTCATCATACCCGAGCTCGGGAGCGCTGATGCCGTAGCCGACATAGATCACCTCGGCCGTCACCTCGCCCGAACCGGAGGTGGCTCCGGGGATGAATTCGTCTTCGAATTTGTAGAATTTCCTGACGATCCCGTCCTTGACCGGCATGTTGAGGCTGACCTCACATCCCGGTAACACCGTGGTATAGGGATTGGGGAATTCCTGATAATAGGTTCCGTTGTCGCCTCCGGGGCCTACACCGAATTCTTTCAGTACGGAGATCACCCATTCGGCCGCCAGCTTGTATTCCTCGGTGCCGCACAGCCGTCCGCCGTATTTTTCGGTACACAGTTCCTCCACATACCCGAACAGCGTCCGGCTTTCGATCCCATGGAAAGCGAGCAGGAACTTGTCCTCATCAGTTGGAGCGGCTCGATTCTGAGCCGGCAGGCTCACGTTGAAAAGAAAAACCAGCAGGAATGAAATGATCAAGATCTTATACAGGTTTTTTGTCCTCATGTCTCCTCCCTGAGATTGAGATAGTGCTATCTTATTCAGGCCGGGGATGGCTGTCAAAGGGATTTTTTGGGGATCCTTCCGGGATCGAGGGCCTACTTGATGTAGCCCAGAGCCCTCAATCGGTCCCTCTCTTTCTCTCCCAACTTGGGCTGGTCACCTGGTCGGAAACCAGTGGCGCTGCTCTCGATGAAACGAAAGAGGAACGAACTGAGGGCCTCCTCTTGGATCCCGCCAGCGGGCAGAGGATTCCGGGCTTCGGGATCCTGCCGGATATCGAAGACCCGCGTGTCCCATCGACCCATCTCGGGGAAAAATATGCCCTGGTAGGGGAATGAGTCGACGGCATAGCCTGAATACCGGGAAGACAGGACCGTGGAGCGGCAGAAGCGGATTCGTTTAGAGGGCAGAGAAAAAAGATGCCGGCCCCGGCTCAGTTTCGGATAGGGATAATCGATCTTCAGCAGCTCACACAGGGTCACCACCAGATCGGAGGTGATGGCGGGGTTTGCGATCACCGTCGGTTCGGGGACCATCCCCGGGAGATGGAGGATCAGGGGGACCTGGATGCCCTCCCTGTTCAGGACCACGTTGTGTCCCAGGAGCCCGTGCTCCCCCAATCCCTCCCCATGATCCGAGATGATGACCGTCAGCGTGTTGTCGAACTCCTGGTGGTGCTGCAACACCTCCATGAGCTTCCCGACGATGTGATCGGCATAGGCGAGGTTTTCGTCATAGACATCGGTCATGAATCGGAGCTCTGACGGATTCCTGTGTTCGGCGTCGAGCAGCCGGTTGATTTCTTTGTGAAAGGATTCCGAGGGGCTGCCATAGACATCCTGGAACATCCCGAAGTAGGGTTCAGGCATGGAATAGGGTGTGTGTGGCTCTCTCAGGTGGAGGTACATGAAAAATGGCTTGCCCCCCGCACCTTCCACCAGCTCTTCGAACGGGGCCACGAAGTCGTCTCCGGTGACGACCTGTTTGTCCTCGAACAGCTCGACAAAGTGGTCGAATCCTCTGTGATAGTTGTAGGCGCGGCCGAAGAACGGATTGGCGGTCAGGGCTGCGGTCGCGTATCCTCTCTCCTGCAGGAGCTCCGGCAGTGTCGTGATGTCTGAGCTCAGGCTGCTGTAGAAGGAAGAGACTACGCCGTGAACATCCGGAGGCAGTCCGGTCAGCAGCGTCCCCGTGGAAGCCAGTGTGTAGGCCGCCTCGACGAGCACATCGTCGAATCGGATGCCGCCGGCGGCCAGCCGATCGATATGGGGGGTCGTCCGACGGTGATAGCCGTAACAGCTCATATGGTCCGCTCTGGCCGCATCGAGCAGCACGATGAGGATATTCGTGTCGGCGGCCGGACTCTCGAAGCTCGGGGAAGGCGGGATCCGTTCAAACGGGGCCGCCAGCCGGCTCTTGACAAGGCGGATGTAGGGTGAGTCGATTTCCGGAATTGTGATGCGGATGTGATGGAGGCTGTCATCCAGCATGGGAACACGGAAGGATCTGCGGCTCTGGATAGCCTGTGTGTATTCCTTGGTATTTTTCTCGGATCGGAGGGTGATGTGCCCCTCTATGGGCGGTCCCTGGAATATATAGGAGAGGTCAAGGTTCGATCCCTGCAGAGGATTGCAGTAGTAGTGAAACTGGACGGGAGTCAGGAAGTCACTGCCGGGTGTATACCTGTCGGCGAGCTTCCTGAATCTTCGGGGATGTATCCTGACCTGTTTGACCTCGATCTTTTCCGAATCCAGGAATAGGAACCTGACTGGATTGTCGCCCAGCCTGATGTCATCCGCGGAGATCGCCTGCCGAAAGCGGCTCCCCGCAACGGGGTAGGCCTTGGCATTGATCTCGATCCTCAGGGACGGGACCTCCGCGGCGAGGTCCACCTCGACGATGTAGACCTCCCGCTTCAAGGCCTGAAATGTGATCCCTGACATCGGAGTCGTGGGGGATCGGAAAAACTGCCTGTCCCCGCCCAGGCGGGGTGCCGACCATTCGCCCGTGAGAAGGTCGTCGTGGGCGATGTGATTCATGCGCAGGTGCAGGACGCCATCCACGGCACGGGGGGGGAGTTCGGAAACATCGAGGGATTGCTGCCTGCATCCCAGCGCCGAGAGAAATATCACGAACAACAGCCTTGCGGGCAGCGATCTCATGCCTCTATTATAGCACCCGAGAGCTCGATTTCGAACCGAGCAGTTGCCGATGGCCCCCCCCCTGTCTGTCCAGAGGAAGGAATATCCCCTCTGTGGGATGTTTTGATAATCCGTGAAGGATGAGGTACCCTATCACCTGAGTTCTCGAATCGGGAGAGGGAAAAATGTTCTTCAGCTACATCAAGACCGCGTTCCGCAACCTCAGAAAGTACCGGGGCTATTCCTTCATCAACATCACCGGCCTAGCGGTCGGGATCGCCTGCTGCATCCTGATCCTGATGTGGGTCCGGGACGAGATGAGTTATGACGACTTCCATGTCAAGGCAGACCGACTATTCCGGGCAGTGGAGGAGCAGACCTACCGGGGAGGGGAGCTGTTCCCGGTGGCGGTGACGCCGGCACCCCTGGGGCCGGCCCTCAAGGACGAGATCCCCGAGATCGCCGACACCTGCCGCTTCACGAATGCCCCGCGCTTCCTGGTCCGCTATAGGGAAAAAAGGTTCTATGAGAGCGGGCTGGGCATGGCCGATCCCTCGTTCTTCACCATGTTCAGCTACCGGCTGGTCGTGGGGGATCCGGAAACGGTGTTCAAACAGCTCAACGCGCTCGTGATCTCGGAGTCAACCGCCGAGAAGTATTTCGGCGAAGAAGACCCGATGGGGAAGGTCATCCGCCTGGAGAATATGTTCGACCTGGTGGTGGCCGGGATCATGGAGGACAACCCCAAAAATACTCACCTGCAGTTCGACTTTGTGATGCCCTTCAAGCTCCTCGAGTTCGGGGGCCAGCGGCTGGATCAATGGGGCAACAACTCCTACTACACGTACGTCGAGCTGAGCGAGGCGGCGGACCCCGTTGCGGCCGACCAGAAGATCCGGGATTTCATCATCAAACACCACGAGGAATCCACCACCACCCTCCACCTGCAGCCCCTGCGGCGCATCCATCTCCACTCCGACTTTGTAGCCGATGTGCCCGGCCACGGGGACATTCGCTATGTCTTCATCTTCTCCCTGGTGGCGTTCTTTGTCCTGATCATCGCATGCATCAACTTCGTGAACCTGGCCACGGCCCGGTCGGGCAACCGTGCCCGCGAGGTGGGGATGCGCAAGGTCACGGGAGCCCGCCGCGCAGATATTCTCTGGCAGTTCCTGGGTGAGTCGGTGTTTTATGCCCTGATCTCCTTTGTCCTGGCTTTGGGGCTGGTGGCCCTGCTGCTCCCTGCGTTCAACAACCTGTCGGCCAAGTCCATGGAGGTGTCGGTCAGCGGCAGCTGGGCCTTCTTCCTGGGATTGATCGGCATGGCGGTACTGACCGGCTTGGGTGCCGGCATCTACCCGGCGCTCTTTCTTTCCGGATTCGATCCAGTCCGTGTGCTCCGGTCCTCGACCACTTCCGGGCCCAGGGGGCGCACCTTCCGCCGTGTGCTGGTGGTCATCCAGTTCGCCCTCTCCATCGGCCTCATTATCGCCAGCGTCGTCGTGAAAGGCCAGCTGGATTTCATCCGCGACAAGGAGCTCGGCTTCGACCGGGAGCATGTGGTGTACATGCAGTTCGGAGTCCAGACCGCGGGATTCTATGAGGCATTCAAGCTGGAGGCCCTGACCGATCCTTCCGTCCTGGGAGTGACCTCAGCCGGCCAGCTGCCCACCTATATCCTGAATTCCACTTCCGATGTCTCCTGGCCGGGCAAGGATCCCAATGACGAGGTCCTGTTCCATAACACCACGGTCACACACGATTATTTTGCCACCATGAATATGGAGATCAAAGACGGGCGGGCCTTTTCACGGGAGTTTCCCACGGACGAGAAACAGGCCTACATCCTCAATGAGGCGGCGGCCCGGATCCTGGGGGAGGGATCCCCCGTGGGGAAGAACCTGAACATCTGGGACGAGGCAGGGACCGTGATCGGAATGGTCAAGGACTTTCACTTCAAGTCCATCAACACGCGTATCGAACCCCTGTTCATCCGGCTGCGCCCCGTTGAGCCCTATTCCTATCTCCTGATCCGCTTGAGTGACGGAGGGGGGACGGAAGCGCTGCAGCGCTTGGGGCAGGCCTGGGAAAGGGTTTCCCCCCAGTTCCCTATGGATATGGCCTTCCTGGACGAGGAATTCGACCGGCTCTACCGCGCCGAGCAAAGGATGGGGACGCTCTTTGGTGCTTTCACCGCCCTGGCGATCGTCATCGCCTGCCTGGGACTCCTGGGGTTGGCTTCGTTCATGACCGAAAGGCGCACACGAGAGATCGGCATCCGCAAGGTTCTCGGCGCCACGGCCTCCAGCATCGTACTTCTCCTTTCCCGGGAGTTCGTGATCCTGGTCACCGTAGCGAACCTGGTTGCCTGGCCCTCTGCCTGGTATTTCATGAGCCGCTGGCTGCAGGACTATGCATACCACCCGCCGCTCAATCCGCTGGTATTTTTGGGAGCGGCCCTCTCGGCTCTGTTGATCGCCCTGCTGACCGTGAGCTTCCAGGCGATACGTGCGGCGGTTTCCGACCCGGTGGATTCCATACGGTATGAATAGGGCCCGGTGCGCTACTGCACGGTGAAGAAGGAGACGGCCCCGTCGGCAGCCCCATTGTGCATGGTGATGGCCGTCTCCACTCTGTAGGTTCCCGAGGGCATGCCGTCAGGGATCTTGTATTCCTCTGACCACAGGGAAAAATTACCCGGGCGGAAGTCCTGCCTGGCGGACTTGAATTTCAGGACCAGCTTCCCGGCGGCGTCATAGACATAGATATCGATGGACACGGTCCCGAAAAATCCCTGGTACTGGGCATTGTCGAGGACCCGCCCCGAGTAATTGAACAGCAGCGCATCGCCTTTGCTGAAGCTCCCTGTCTTTTTCTTCTTGCCGACAGAATCCGTAGTATACGTGTGGATCGATGAGAGCTTCACAGCGCCCTCGGACATGGCCTTGAACGGCCGGTTGCCGCTGCCGGCGGTCATGATCAGAACGAATCCCTGCGGCCCCTGGGGGACCTTCGCACCGCTTACGCGGACCGTCCATGTGCCGGCAGAGGGGGATTCCACCCGGATGTGCTCCACGTTGTCGCGCCTGTTCCTCTTCCGGACCGCCGGGGCGCTGGGATCCTGGGGTTTGAGGGTATAGGGCTTGAACTTCTTCCCTCCGCTTGACCGGATCCACAGATCCAGGTTGTTGACGAGTTTGTTTCCACCCGGATCATTCCACACCAGCGTCACCCGCAGCTCCGTAGCTCCGGCAGGGGCGGTGAATCTATAGGTCAGCTTTTCCTTGTGGTCCACAGAGTCTTCCCGAATTGCGGCCTCCAGGTCGTCCGCATATTTGGCCTGGCTGCCGGATGCGGCCCGCAGCACCCGGGAAGCCAGCTCCGCGTCTGCCAGGCCGTGGCCGTAAACATAATCCGGGCCGGGATTCCCCAGGTCCTCGGCGGAGTGGATCAACAGCGCCTTGAGCAGGGCGGCCCCCATGACCTGCTTGGTCAGGCGTTCGTAATAGTCGATCAGCAGCGCTGAGATCCCTGTGACGGCCGGCGCAGACATGGAGGTGCCGCTCCATCCCCGGTACTTGTCGCCGGGCAGTGTGGAGCGGATCTTGAAACCGGGAGCCACGACATCCGGTTTCACACGTCCGTCGCCGGTAGGGCCGGTGCTGGAAAACGCGGTGATCACCTTGTCCTTCATCACCGCCCCTACTACGAGTGCGTTCTTTGCCACCGAAAGGATGGAGAGGCAGCCGAAATCGGGATTTGGCGGGTGCAGGTCGTGTTCGAAATCGGTAGTGTCCCCCTCGTGCCTGTGGGGCCCCAGGAAACTCCCGTCACGGTTGTTCCCCGCGCTCTTGACCGCCGGAAGGTCGAATCCCCGGATGAAGTCATCCAGGGCCGCCGTCTCGGCGTGGTAGTATCCGAAGGGAACCCCTCCATACCAGTGCCAGCCCGTACCTTCAGGGCCGTCCCAGCCCGTGCTGTAGCCCCAGGAATGGTTGGTGATGCGTACCCCGTTGTTGGAGTACGCCCTGCGCATCTCGGAGGGGATGTTGCCCCACAGGTCATAGCTGAAGATCAGGCTCTGGGGCGCCATGCCCGCTCCGCGGGGATCGAGCAGCCCCTTCCCGCCGATGGTGCCGCTGACATGGGTGGCGTGATCGGAGACGTCTCCGCTCTCGACGATCGTGATCCTGCCTTCGAGGTCCACATGGCTCCCGACCGGTCCCCCGTCCCAGATGCCGACTCGGACTCCCCTGCCGGAAATGTTTTTGAACACTGGGTTTTGCCGGACCACATCAGCATGGGTGAGGGCGGCGCTGTCCTGGTTATCAAGTGAACGAGAGGGCAGCCCGACATCCACCCAGTCGACATCGTCGGATTCGAGCAGCAAGCGGAGAGAGCGCCAGTCTACAGTCGCTGGGGCCGAAGCGGGATCGAATGGAATGCCAGGTTCGAACCCGGCCCAAGCACTGTGCAGCGCGGCTGCGGCTCGCTCGTGGGCCACATCCCCATGAAACCGAACCTGGACGTCGACTCGTCTTCCGGACTGCAGCGCCTCCCTGTAAAATTCGACCTCATCGAAGAGGCGCGACCGCTTCATATCGGGCCCATAATCCAGGGCCGCACGGATCCCCCGGGCCTTTCCGAGACCGGGATTCGAGCTGTCGAGCCTGGCCAGATACGCGCTACCGCCGAGGTAGCGCAGCAGTTCCAGTCCCTGCGTATTGTACGCCTGCCGCTGCGCAGAGTCGGGGATCTGGTAGAACTGGATGACTCGAACTTTGTTGCTCTGCGCCAGTGGAGCGCCCAATCCGTCCTGGGGGACCAGATCCACCGCCCCGATCCGCAGACGGTAGGGTTCTTCGCTCTCCTGTGCCAGCAAAAATGGGATCGTCAGCCAGACCAGGAGCGTGAATGCTGCGAGGATCCTCTGCAATGTCTTTCCTTCTCTCATGGGCTTCATCCGCAGCCGCGGTGATGGCTGACTTGATATTATACACGAAGTTTGGAGAATTGGGCTGTCAGGGTGAACCTTTTCTGGTCGCTGTTTCGGTCGATTTTCAACCGTAGCATTGATCACTAGGTAATCAGCAACCTTTTTTACGTGCTTTGCGTATTACTCTATGTGTATGTTACGAAAAACCCCTTAAAGGACCGCGTGAAATGAAAGGCTTGACCGTATTGGAGCAGATCATCCTGGCCGCGATCGTAGCCCTCAAGGACGACGCCTTCGGCGTGACCATCCGCAAGAGGGCGGAAGCCATGACCGGCAGGCGGTTGATGTATGGGACACTCTACAACGCCCTCGACCAGCTGCTGCGCAAGGGCTGCGTGACCCAGACCAAGGGGAATACATCATCCGCCAGAGGAGGGCGGCCGCGCATCTACTACACCCTGACCGCTGATGGGGAGGAGGCCCTGCGGGCTTCCCACAGCCTGCAGAATTCGATCTGGGAAAGCATCCCCGAATTCTTGAGCGACTGAGGCCCATGACCCGGACCGTAGGGCGTGCACCCCGCATAGGCAGGAGGCTCCTTCTCTTCCTGACGAGCTACGAGGAGGAGCACGCCGCTTCCGGCGACTGCGGCGAGGAGTTTGTGGAACGCGTGCGGGCCGGTGGACGCCTCCGGGCGCTGCTGTGGTACTGGTCACAGGTCCTGCATGCGCTCGGGGCCTACACAAAGCTTTCGTTCTTAATAGGAGCTGCCATGCTTAAGAATTACCTCAAGATCACCTGGAGGAACATCCGGAACCACAAGCTCTATTCGTTCATCAACATCATGGGGCTGGCGGTGGGGATGGCGTGCTGCATCCTCATCCTGCTCTGGGTACAGGACGAACTCAGCTACGATCGGTTCCATGAGAATTTCGACAATCTCTACACCACCAACCCCGAGCTGGAAGGAACCAGATATAACTCCAACCCGCTGGCATTGGCCCCCACCCTGAGAGAGAATTATCCCGAGATCGTCAGCATCGCACGCTTCACGGATAGGACCTGGCTGGCTAAATACGGAGACAGGCTCTTCAACGAGAGCGGGGGGCTGGTGGACGAGGATTTCCTGAAGATGTTCACATTCCCGCTCCTCGAGGGCAGCCCGAACACGGTTTTTGCCGCCCGCGAATCCATCGTGATCTCGGAGCGCATGGCCGCGAAGTTTTTCGGCAGCGAAGATCCCATGGGCAAATCGATGTTGATCAACGGCCGGACCGAGCTGGTCGTCACCGGCATCCTCGAGGATGTTCCCGCCAACTCCCACCTGCAGTTCGATTTCCTGTCTCCCATCAAGCTCATGGGGGATAGAGAGTTCACGAGCTGGTCCTGGGAGGCCAGGACCTATCTGCTCCTGCAGGAAAACGCGGACTGGCAGGATTTCGCCGGTAGGATCTTCGGGTTTGTCAATGAACACGACAAAAGGACGGATCAGGAGGTCCTGCTGCACATGAGGCCACTGTCCCGGATCCACCTGTATGCCCTGAGGGGCACGGACCCGATCGTATACATCTACATCTTCCTGATCATCGCGCTGGCCATATTGATAATCGCCTGCATCAATTTCATCAACCTCTCCACGGCCCGCTCCAATACGCGGGCTAAGGAGATCGGGCTGCGCAAGGTGGTGGGGGCGGAAAAGAGCCACATTGTGCGGCAGTTTCTCGGGGAGTCGCTGCTGTTTGCGGCAGTAGCACTGGTGCTCGCGTTGGGTCTGATCCGGCTGCTCCTCCCGGCTTTCAATCGTCTTGCCGATAAGCAGCTGACATTGGATGTCACCGGCAATCTGACCCTCCTCCTTGTGCTGGCGGGGATCATCCTGTTCACTGGCCTGGTGTCCGGCAGCTATCCGGCCTTCCTGCTCTCTACATTCCGGCCGATCCGGACGCTGAAAGGGGAGTACCGATCGAGCTCAAGGGGTTATGTCCTGAGGAAGATCCTGGTCGTCAGCCAGTTCACCGCCACCATCGTCCTGATCATCGGGACGATCCTGATCTACCGGCAGCTCGAATACATACGGAACAGAGACCTCGGGCTGGACAGGGAGCATGTGGTGGCCGTTACGCTGGGCAGCGAACTGAGGCAGAACTATAGGTCTTTCAAGGAGGCGATCAAGCAACATCCGGGCGTTATCAATGCTACGGCGGCGCGGAGGTTTCCGACCAATATCTCCCACATGAATCCGGTGTACTGGGAAGGCCGGGGCCCGGATCAGTACATCACGATGACGGATGCTTCCGTGGACTTCGACTATTTCGAGACACTCGGCATGGAGATCGTCCGGGGCCGGAGTTTCTCGGAAGAGTATGCCACCGATCAGCAGAACTACGTCCTGAACGAGACCGCAGCCAGGATCACAGAGTTGGAATCTCCGGTTGGGAAGCAGTTCTCGGTGTGGGAGGATGAAGGGCAGATCATCGGCATCGTGCGGGATTTCCATTCGCAGTCGCTCCATTCCGAGATCGGCCCGGTCGTCTTCACCTTGTCCCAGCGGCACGGATCTCACCAATACGTGTTCGTCAAGATCCGGTCGGACAGCATCTCCGGGACCCTCGAATTCCTGGAGGAGAAGGCGGGCGAATTCGTTCCTAACAGCGTCTTCGAGTACCAGTTCCTGGATGATGTATTCGACGGCCAGTACCGCAGCGACCAGAGGCGCGGCTCGATCTATTCCTCCTTCACGTTCCTGGCCATCTTCATCTCCTGCCTCGGGCTCTTCGGCATGGCCTCGTTCACTGCAGAACAGCGCACCAAGGAGATCGGCATCCGCAAGGTCCTGGGGGCCTCCATCGCCAATGTCATGGTCCTGATCTCCAAGGACTTCCTGCTCCTACTGGCCGTGTCCAACCTCATCGCCTGGCCTGTTGCGTATTACCTGATGGAGCGCACGCTCGGCAACTATGCCTACCGGACCGGTATCGCTCTGTGGGTGTTCGCCGTCTCGGGCATTGCGGTGGCATTTCTCGCCCTGCTGACCGTGTGTTTCAAGATCGCCAGAGCCGCCCGTGTTAATCCTGTCGAGAGCCTACGCCACGAATAAAATATCACTTGATTATATAGGGCAGGAGATTTATCTTTATGCCCTATGAAAGCCTCCTATTTCCTTCCGGCATCGCTCTCCGCGAAATCCAGGGAGCTGATCGAGATCCTTCCGGTTAAGCGCAGCCTGGAGCGCTCCGGATTCGAGCCGGACCGGGCGGCCCTGATCGTCTTGGATATGCAGAAATATTTCCTGGATCCGAGCTCGCATGCCTTTGTGCCCAGCGCCGCCGCGATCCTCCCGGGGATCCGGGGGCTTGTCGATGCGTTCCACGATGCGAACCGGCCCGTGGTCCTGACCAGGCACCTCAACACGCAGGAAAACGCCGGCGCTATGGCCGAGTGGTGGGCGGATCTGATCCGGGAGGACGATCCCGCCAGTGAGGTCGTCCCGGAGCTGGATGACCCCCAGGCCATCTGGATCGAAAAATCCCAGTACGACGCCTTCCATCAGACCGGCCTGGATGAACTCCTGAAGGACCTGGGTGTCACTCAGGTCGTGATCGGGGGTGTCCTGACCCACCTCTGCTGCGAGACCACGGCCCGCTCGGCCTTTGTGCGGGGTTTTAAGGTCTTTTTTGCCGTGGACGGGACGGCCACCTATCAGGAGGACTTTCACAGGGCTACGCTCCTGAATCTCTGCCATGGTTTCGCGGTGCCGGTACTGGTGGGCGACATCCGGAAGATCGTGGAGTCTGCGGATGGATGATCGTTTGGATGCCGCCATTGTCGGCGCCGGCCCTTCGGGGATCGCTGCGGCTATCCAGTTGAGAAGATCCGGTGTAGAATTTGCCCTCTTCGAGCAAGCGGAAATCGGGGGGCTCCTGCTCAACGCTCACCTCGTGGAAAACTATCCGGGATTTCCGAAGGGTATCTCTGGCACGGACCTGGTCCAGAGATTCAGGCAGCAGCTCGAACGCTGGGAGATCCCGGTCGTTCGTGACTGCGTGAGGTTGGTGGAGTACAAGGATGAGGCCTTCCGTCTCGCTGCAGGCAGTGGAGAGATCACATGCCGGTTCCTCATGATCGCATCAGGTACGGTCGCCCTCAGGCTTCCGGCTGCCATCATCCGGGAAGGCGCGGAAGACCGGATCTTCTATGAGGTATTCCCCCTCCGCGATATCCGCGGCCGGCACCTGGGGATCGTAGGCGCCGGGGATGCGGCCTTCGACTACGGCCTGCAGCTCGCGGAGCACAACAGGGTGACGATCATCTGCAGAGATTCCGGTCCCTGCTGCCTTCCACTCCTCGCGGAGAGAGCAGAGGCGGTCGACGGCCTGGACGTGTTGAAGGGCACGCAGCTCCTGGCCGTGGACGCGGCCGGGGAAGGCCTTCTCCTCAACCTAGCGGGAGAGGAAGAACCGCAGGGGAGGATGCTGGAGGCAGACTATCTCTTGGCGGCTGTGGGCCGGGAGCCAGCGCTGGGTTTCCTGGGGCCCGGTCTTGAGAAGGCCAGAGACGAGGTGCGCCGGGATGGCCGCCTGTTTCTGATTGGAGACGTCGAGAACCACCTCTACCGCCAGGCCGGGATCTGTGTTGGAGACGGGATCAGGGCCGCAATGCAGATATGTGAGATGCTGAGGCAGGCAAGGCCATGAACGTCGTAGCCCGGACCGCCCATTCGGATATCGCGACCGTGTTTATTGCGGAGACCAGCCCGAACAGATACATCGAGTTTGTAGAGTCATCCCAGCCGCCACTTTCCAGGCAGGAGAAGTGGGTGCTCATCGTGTCGTCCCTGTACGGCTGCCCCATCGGATGCCGGTTCTGCGATGCAGGGCAGTTCTATCAGGGAATACTCTCCGCCGAAGATATCATGCGGCAGATCGACTACATGGTGGAACTGCGGTATCCGGACCGGGTTGTACCCGTATCAAAATTCAAGATCCAGTTCGCCCGGATGGGCGAACCGGCGCTGAATCCCGCAGTGCTCGATGTGCTAGCTGCCCTTTCCGGCCGCTATCAGGCGCCTGGCCTGCTGCCCACCGTCTCGACCATGGCCCCTCTCGGCAGCGACGGATTCTTTCGCAGGCTCAAGGAGATCAAGGACGACCTCTACCCTGGCCGCTTCCAGCTCCAGTTCTCCGTCCACTCCACGGACGAGGCCCGGAGGGACTGGCTGATCCCCGCCCGCAAGATGCAGTTGGACAGGATCGCGGCGCTGGGGAAAGAGTTTTTTGAGCCGGGAGACCGGAAGATCACACTGAATTTTGCCATCTCGGATGATCTGATCCTGGATCCGGCCGCCCTGCTGAGGCATTTCCCGGCCGAGAAATTCTTCATCAAACTGACTCCCGTTAACCCGACGGGGCAGGCGGTGCGGAACAGGCTGAGCAGTGATCGGACAGGTGTTGAGATGGAGCCGCCGATCGCGTCCGACCTGAGGGAAACAGGGTATGATGTGCTTTACAGCTTGGGCGAACTCGAGGAAAACAGGATCGGGAGCAACTGCGGCCAACACATCATGCACTATAAGAATTCACCTGACCGGATCGAAGGCAGCTACACGTACCAGCTTCTACCTATCGAATAGAACCTGATCGAAACAAGGAACCAGAAATGAGCGAAGAACAAAGAAAGATCATCGAAGCCGCCCTTGATGAATTTGCAGAATGCGGCATCCCGGATACAACTCTGGATTCGATCGCGTCCAGGGCCGGTTTAGCGCCTGGAGTTGTGCGGGCTTTGTTTGTGGACAAGGAGACACTGCTCGAGGAGCTTTACAAGGAGAAGACGGAACCGATGGTCTCCGCCATATCGTTGGCTGTGCAGGAGATAGAGGATCCCAAGGAGTTGATCCGGAAATCCATGGGACACCTGGATCGATGGCTCTTGATGAATCCGAAGGTCATCAAGCTCTATATGCAGTGTTCACTGGACGAATCAGAGGTCCTTGGGAAGACGTTTCAACGCTATCTCATGCCCTCCGAGCTTTTCGACCGTCTGAACCAGTTTATGGAGGAGGGGAAGTTCCGCTGCCGGAACATCCTCGAACTGATGGTGCTGCTGGATTCCCTGATCCTGCTCCTGCACCTTATGCGGCCTGGGATGACGCTCAACCCCGATTATAGCTTCGAGGAGCTCGTCCAGCAGCGCTTCGAAGCGGCCATGGATCTGCTGGAAAACGGACTCTACACAGATTGAAACATTAGACATCCATTACTAAAAGGAGTGATAGATGCCGAAAAAGAAATGGGACAGCAGCGATATCCCCGACCAGAAAGGAAGGGTGGCCATCGTGACCGGGGCCAGCAGCGGGATCGGTTTTGAGACAGCACGTGTCCTGGCTGAGAAGAACGCCACGGTGATCATCGCCCCGCGCAACCTCGATAAAGGAAATGTCGCGGCGGAGAAGATCAGATCGGGCCACCCGAATGCGGATCTGACCGTCATGGAACTCGACCTGGCCAACTTGGATTCCGTGCGCGACTTTGCCGAGAAGTTCAAGGACAGTTACTCGCGGCTGGATCTGCTCATCAACAACGCCGGCGTCATGATGCCGCCCCTCTCCAAGACCAAAGACGGCTTCGAGCTCCAGTTCGGCACGAACCACCTGGGACATTTTGCCCTCACAGGGCTGCTCATCGACCTGATCAAGAACACACCCGATTCCCGGATCGTCAACGTGTCGAGCGGGGCACACCACTATGGGAACCTGGATTTCGAGGACCTGAACTGGGAGAAGCGCCCCTACAAGAAGATGAAGGCATACTCCGATTCCAAGATCGCCAACATCTACTTCGCCAACGAGCTGCAGCGGCGCCTGGACGAGGCGGGCGTGAACACGCTGGTCACTGCCGCGCATCCCGGTTGGACCGCAACCGAGCTGCAGAGGCATGCCGGTGTGTTCAAATTCCTGAACCGATTCGTGGCCCAGGACATCACCATGGGCGCCCTGCCGACCCTGTATGCCGCGGTCGCCGAGGATGTTCAGGCCTGCGATTACTACGGCCCCGGGGTTGGCGAGAGATGCGGGGGTACCCGAAAAAGGTCGAAATCAATGACCTGGCAAAAGACACGGAAAAAGCGAAGAAACTCTGGGAAGTCTCAGAGAAGCTCACAGGGGTCACCTATCCCCTGTGAGCTTGTCAGGCCGTAGGATTCTATATAAGATACCGATAGTCCCGGCTGCATGATCTGGTGATCAAGTCCGTGTTGCCGGCCCTGCAGGAGGAAACATGTCGGATTCAGTGATGAAAAAACTCTTCCCCTCGCTGCTCCTGCTGTTTCTGGTTCTAGGCTCCCTGATGGGGGAGGAGCTCACCCTGGAAAAGCTCTACACCGATACACCCCTGATCGGCATTCCTCCACGCGCGGTTACATGGTCGCCTGATGAGAGCCGGTGTGCCTTCCTCTGGAATGAGGACTCGGGCAGGATCCAGAATCTCTACCTCTTCGCTCCGGATCCCGGGGCCGTGCCGCTGCGGCTGACATCATTCGAAGATCAGAGGATTGCGGGCTTCTGTTGGGGACGCAGCGAAAACGAACTATTCTTTCTTCTGGGAACAGCGCTCTTCAGATTGGATCTCCCAAGCCTATCCACAACCGAGGTCTACAGGAGCAAGCTGCGGATGCGGTCGCTGACCCTGTCTCCAGATCGGTCATCACTCTGCTTTCTCAAAGGAGGGAATCTCTGTGTGTATGACCTCGAGGCCAAGAGCTGTTCCCAGGTTACCGGATTCGAGGCCAGGGGTGGAGGCATCGTTCGGTATGCCTGGTCCCCGGATTCGCAGCGGATCGCATTTCTTTTCCAGGATTCAGACGGTACCCGTCAGGTGGATGTCCCGCTTTTTGGCCGGGAGGCGGTCAGGCTGAGGAAGGTGCCGCGCGCCTTTCCCGGGGATCCGGACAGTGTGAGGAAGATTGGGATATTGGACCTCCCGCAGGGGGAGATCAGCTGGGTGGACAGGGAGTTCGCCACGTTGCACTCCTTTTCGTGGTCTCCTTCAGGGGGAAGACTACTCATGGAGGAATCAGCGGAATATGCCAGCAAGCGGTCCATCTATGTGTGCGAGGCGGACGACCTGAAGCTGCACACTGCCTACAGGGAAGAAAGCCCCTCCTTCACATTCTCCTGGATCTGGAGCTCGCAGTGGATCGATGACGACCGCATCGCCCTGACATCGGATGGGTCCGGATTCTGCCATCTCTATGCCCTGGATCTGGAAACCTCGCAGACCCGACAGCTCACTTCCGGGGAATGGGAGGTGCTGGAGACCTTTCCGGTCAGGGGAGGATCACTCTATTTTATCGCCAATCGATCCCGGCCCGAAAATCGTGAACTGTACAGTGTGGATCTTGGCAGTGGGGATATCCAGAGGGCCTCCGACAGGGATGGGGTGTACCGTCCCTCAATCTCCGCATCTGGAAAGAATGTGTGTGTCCTTTTTTCCGATGACATGACTCCCTTTGACCTCTATTTCATCCGGCAGGGCAAGCTGGAGAGGGTGACGGAGTCTCTGCTGCCTGGTTTCGAGGAATTCCAGTGGGCGAAACCACAGTACCTGACGATCCCGGGAGGAGGAAGCAGCGTCGAGATCCGGATCCGGATGATGCTTCCCCCAGATTTCGATCCCGGGAAGAAATATCCGGCCATCATCGGCTCTGTCTACTCCAATGCTGTCTTGAACCAGTGGGGAGGGCGCGATGCCCATCCCACCTGGGGGCTGGATCAGTATCTGGTCCAGGTGGAGAAGTATGTCCTGCTGAACCTGGACCTCAGGGGCAGCCTCGGGTATGGGCGCAAGTTCCGGGCAGACATGCTCCGGGGCTACGGTGTTGTCGACATTCAGGACATCGCGGCGGCGGCCCGCTATCTCCAGTCGCTGCCGTACATCAGGGGAGATAGGATCGGGATCTGGGGATCGAGCTACGGCGGCCTCCTGACCCTGATGTCTCTGTTCAAGAATCCGGGCCTCTTTGCCTGCGGGATAGCCGGGGCCCCGGCCACCAATGTCTATCACGCCTTCCCCGGCCAGATGGAGGTCATGAAGTCTGCCGAGGATAGTGAGGCCTATGAGGGATCCTCAGCATATTTCTGGTCGCAGGGCCTGGAAGATCCGGCCATGATCATCCACGGGGTTCGGGACACGACCGTGCTCTTCATGGACTCGGTGAGCCTGGCCAGCAAGATGATCGAGGAGGGCAAAGACTTCGAGTTCGTGGTCCTCCCGGATGCCGCGCACGCCTGGGACTTGGGCCCCACACACCAGACACTCTTCGCATTCAGGAAGATGGTCGATTTTTTCGGGAGACACCTCAGGGATTAATCCGGCACACGAAAGACCTTGAGGTTGGAGATGAGCGGGCAGGCCTTGGCCTTCAGGTTGATCCTGATCCTCGTTGTCGTGATAGGCTCGAACCGGACGATCCTGCGGTTCCCGATCGTGGTACCGCCGGCGATTTCGACAAATTCACCATCCTGAAATGCATCGATGGAGAATGCCTTCACACGCTGGCCAAGCGGGATATGCTCCTGGAGGAGCACCGTGTTCAGCTCGACCGGCTCCCCAAAGTCCAGCTCGAGAGCGGCCTCCGGGTCCTCATCTTCCGCGGCCCAGTAGGTCTCGGGATCCTCATCGATACTATTCGCTGCTCGAAAGGCCCCTCCCCGAGAACTTGTGGTGCTCGCGTGTGCTGCCGCGGCGAGGTTGACGGAGAAGGCCTCGTCCAGATAGAGCTTCAACTCGGTCAGCCTCTGGATGTCGTTGTTATGGATCAGGCCCCGTGTGTCGGGCGGCAGGTTCAGGAGGAAACAGCCGTTCATCCCCACGGAGTGGTACCAGTTGTCGATGAGCCGGCTCAGCGGCTTGACCTTGTCGTCCTCTTCCTTGTGGTAGAACCAGCCCGGCCGGATCGAGGTGTTGACCTCGGCGGGGATCCACAGCTCGCCATCCTCATGGCCGGTCTGCAGCTGGTCGTTCACTCCCCCTATGCCGGGGTAGAATGCGCCCGCATCGATCGTGCACCAGTTGGTCTCGGCTGCATAACCCCTCTCGTTCCCGATCCAGCGGACGTCCGGGCCGGCGTCGCTGAAGATCACTGCCTGGGGCTGGCACCGCCGCACCACGTCCGTGAAGCCCTCCCAATCGTATTCCTGCCTCTTCCCGTCCGGGCCCACGCTGAAGGCTCCGTCGAAGAACACGTAGTACACGTCACCGTACTCGGTCAGGACCTCTTCCAGCATCTTCATGAACACGGTATTGTACTCATCGGTGAAGTAGGTGGGATGATTTCGGTCCCAGGGAGAAACATAGATTCCGAACTTGATGCCGAGCTCCCGGCAGGCGTCGGAGAGCTCTCTGAGCACATCGCCTTTCCCGTCCTTCCATCGGCTTTCCCGCACCGTGTGTGTGGACTGTTCCGACGGCCACAGGCAGAATCCGTCGTGATGTTTGGCGGTGATGACGGCCCCCTCCATGCCTGCCTCTTTTATGACCCGGGCCCACTGGCGGCAGTCCAGTTCGGTGGGATTGAAGATATCTGGATTTTCGTCTCCGTGTCCCCACTCGATGTCGGTGAAGGTGTTGGGGCCGAAATGGATGAAGGCGTGGTACTTCATTCCGTGCCAGAGCAGCTGGCGTTCGCTCGGCACGGCGCCGAAGGGGAGGGGAGGATCGCCGGGAGCGCAGTGGATCGCTAGGACCGCGATCCACAGGATGGTCGTATAGCGCCGCATGAGAAGGCTCCTTGCCGACCTAATGCTGTGCTCAGGCCGTGAACAGGTCCTTGGTCGAGAAGTTCGGCTCGCTCGTCAGGTTGACGCCCAACCTCTTCAGGCCGGCCTCATCTCCGGGTGTCGGAATATGGCTGAGGTGGACCTCGCATCCCTCCAGTTCCTTGAGTTTGGAGATGGCCTGTTGCACCGAAGGATTGGTGGCCGCCGCGATGGCGAGGGCGATCATGGTCTCTTCGAGATCCAGGCTGACAGTCTTGGACTGCAGGATGTCCCTCTTCAGGGCGCCGATCGAATCGATGATGATCGGAGACAGCAGATGGATCTCCTCCGGGATCCCGGCCAGGTGTTTCATGGACTTCATCACGACGCTGGAGGCGGCATGCATGAGAGGAGAGTTGCTGCCCGTGAGGATGGTGCCGTCTTCCAGTTCGATGGCCGCACCGCAGAAGATGCCCTTGTTGCCCTTTTCCTTGAGCTCGGCGTCCTTGGCGGCTTCTTTAGCAGAACGGACGACCCGTCTGTTTTCCGGACGTATGCCCATGTCTTCCATGATGAGTTCAACGCGCTGTACAGTATCCTTGTCGGCATATCCCATCACGTATTCACAGCTGTACCGGAAGAAACGCCGGATCACTTCCTGCCTGGCCGCTTCCTGCACGGCCTCATCACTCAGGATGCCGGCACTCGCGCAGTTTACTCCCATGTCCGTAGGGGATTGGTAGATTGATTCGGCCCCGGTGATCCTCTCCAGGATGCGCTTGAGGATGGGAAAGATCTCGACATCGCGGTTGTAATTGACGGACGCCTTCCCATACTTCTCCAGATGGAAGGGGTCGATGAGGTTGAAGTCCGCGATGTCTGCCGTGGCCGCCTCATAGGCCACGTTGACAGGATGCTTGAGGGGCAGATTCCAGATGGGGAAGGTCTCGAACTTGGAGTATCCCGGGCTTATCCCCTGCAGGTGGTCGTGGTACATCTGGGATAGGCAGGTGGAGAGCTTGCCGCTCCCCGGGCCGGGCCCTGTGACCACGATCAGGGGTTTTTCGGACTTGAGGTAGTCGTTGGCCCCGTATCCGTCCTTGCTGACGATGAGGTCGACATCCGTGGGGTATCCGGGTGTGTAGCGGTGCGTGATGACCTTGATGCCCCTGCGCTCCAGTTTGTTCTTGAAAACGACCGCAGAAGCCTGGTTGTCGAAACGCGTGATGACCACGCCCAGGATGTCGAGGCCCCACTGCCTGAGCTCATCAAGGAGTTTGAGGGCGTCCACATCATAGGTGATCCCGAAATCAGCCCGCAGTTTCTTCTTCTCGATCGCCCCGGCATAGATGCAGAGTATGATATCTGCCTTGTCTTTGAGCTTCTGCAGGAGCCGCATCTTGACATTAGGGTCGTATCCCGGCAGCACACGGGCCGCGTGGTAGTCGAAGAGGAGCTTTCCCCCGAACTCGAGATACAGCCGGTTGTCAGCCTTGTCGAGCCTCTCTAGGATGGAGGCAGACTGCTCGGCCAGGTATTTCTCGTTGTCGAATCCCGTGTTTCTGCCCATGTCGATCTTGATTACTTATTGATCTGTTCTCTTGGTTCCGGAAAATTCGGCATCGCCCATGTCGGTAAACATAGTGCCGGTCAGGGACTCCCCCTCGATCACAGCTTCCGCATCGATGCTGATGGTCTGCCCTCCGGCGTCAATTGCAGCCGAAAAAGTCAGTGTTCCTTCCTCTAAAGCAATGTCCTCCATCTCGGCGGCGCCCATATCGAAAACCATCTCTCCCTTGAGCTGATCCTCCTCCATCTTGAAGATAAACTCCATCTGCATTCCTTGGGAAATCAGCTCGACATCCCAGGTCCCCAGCAGAGCCTTCTGGCCTTCTGACTGGACTGTAAGTGCTGCGTTGGAGAAACTCGACAGCATGACCAAAGCGAAGATAACAACCGTTGCCACAATCTTTTTCATTCCATCCTCCTAGATTTCTTTCATGTGCCCTGCTTGAATTGCCCGTACTGCATTGGTTCTTGGGACACCGCACCCTAGAATATGTAGTGCTAAATCTCTTGTCAAATCCTTTGTGGTTGACGGCCAAGTTTTCGGAGTGATAGGCTTTGGCTGTCAGGAGGAGACGGACATGAAAAATGGACTCATTGCTCTGATGGTCTTGGCCGCACTTGCGAGCGCCTGCTCGAGTCCGCCCCCCGCCGATCTGATACTCAGGAATGCGCAGGTCTATACCGTGGAGGATAGTCAGCCCTGGGCCTCGGCCGTGGTCATCAGGGGAAATGAGATTGTAGCGGTCCTGGAAGATGACATGGAGAGCGAGAGATACATCGGCCCTTCAACCCGGGTCATCGACCTGGGAGGTCAATTCGTCATGCCGGGCTTCATCGATGCGCACGTGCATTTTGCGGGATATTCCGCCCAACAGCACGACATCCAGCTCATGCATGTGGCCAATGATGATGGCCTCGTGCAGGAGATCCGGCGTGTCGTGGAGAATGTCGGCCCGAACGAGTGGATAACCGGAGGGGATTGGAGCGGGGCGATCCAGTGGATGCAGGGGAGGGGCGAGCTGGATGGGCCCGGGTCCGAGAAGCGTTGGGAACCGCACAGGAAGACGATCGATCCCCACACAAAGGATAATCCCTGCCTGCTGAACAGCTATGAAAGAGACCTGTACCTGGCCAATACCGCAGCGCTGCGCGCGGCCGGACTCGAAGACGCCCGCCTGGAGGGGATGCAGCTCGATGAGAACGGCCAGCCAACCGGGCTGCTCTTTCAGGGATCGCCGGCCATCGCTGAGATACGCAAACATGTGAAGCCAAAATCAGAGGAACGGATCCTGAATGAATACCGCACCGGTCTGAGGCTGATGGCCGAGATGGGTTTCGTAGAGTTTCACGACATGTTTCGCTCCTTCAAAGAGGTGGAGCGCTATCTCAAGCTCCAGGAGGAGGGAGAGTTGAGCTGCCGTGTCTGGCTCAGGCCCTGGCTGGACCTCAAGGAGGAGATGTTTTCCCAGGACTTCACCATGGGGATGCACCCCGCGACCCGGGAACGGGACTATTTTCTGCGCTTCGGGGGATTCAAGAGCGCCAATGATGGCTTCCTGGGAGACCGCGGCGCCATGCTCTTCGAGCCCTATACCGACCGGCCCTCCTACAAGGGGCACTACCAGGAATACAACAGCGACTCGGATACGTTCGGCAGCCTGGAGGGAAATCCGGAGGTCTTCTATGAACACTGCCGGGATGCCGTGGAGCACGGCTATTGCGTGGACTCTCACGCCATCGGGGACAGGGGAGTCTCGGAGGTCATCGATGTCCTGGAGCGGATCCAGAAGGATTTGAGTGCCGACATGAGCATGTTCCGCATCATCCACGCGGAGATCATCCAGCCGCGCGAGTTCGAGCGGCTCAGGGCCCTGAATCTCATCGTGGAGACCAATCCGAGCCAACTCCCCGACGACATGCGCTGGCTCATCGACAGGCTGGGGCCTGAGAGGGAAAAGCTGGCCTTCCCCTTCCGTACCTTCCTGGACAGGGGCATCGTCATGAATTTCGGCTCCGACATTCCGGGGAATGCGGGTGCGATATTTTTCAACGATCCCCGATATGTGCTGAACGCGGCTGTCAACCGGACCAACACAGAGGGGAAGCCCGAGGGCGGCTGGCTGCCCCAGCACAGGATCCGCATGGAAGAGGCCATCCGGTGCTTCACCGTGAACGGGGCCTACGCCTGCATGCGTGAGGATGCGGTGCGGGGATCACTGAAGGCCGGCAAACTGGCCGACATCGTCGTCATCGACCGCAATATCGTGGAAAACGATCCCGCGGATGTGCGAAACATGCAGGTCCAGATGACGATCGTCGACGGCCGGATCGTGTTCGAGAGAGAATAGGACCTGTTTACTTCCGTTATTAAGAGCCTGCCCCGTCCCGGAATTTTTTGGGTCTGATGCCTGGTACAGAGGCAGGCTCAACAGGATCGGATTGGGAGATCGTTCCCTTCTCTGTATTTTCCTTTGTCCAGATAAGGTCCTCTTGGTTTTTAAAGACAATGGTGTCGGCCGCTTCTGAATCGAATAAAAACTGAAACTCGTATTCCAGCGACTCCATATTGTGATATTTCACGGTGCACTGGACCCATTTTTTGTCGGGCAGCCTCTGATACTTGATGTTCCTGATGGTCCCAATTTCCGTTTCGTCCTGGTTATTTCCGAATATGATCGTTTCCGGGCGTATCTCAAAATATGTGTTTTTGTAATCATCATGGGGGCATCGCCATTTCCCATACAACAGGGGTTCTACTTCTCGCCCCGTACAAAAACACAGCCAGACAACAGATAGCACTCCAAATATCCCTATGGTTAAAGTTCTGTTTTTCATGGCAGCTCACATCCTACGGAGTCCGTTTTTTTGTGAACCTCTGTCGATGAAAAAACCCGACTCTATTCTTCTTGTGTCGTTTATGTTCTCTTCCTGATCGATAACCTCTAAGAACGCCCTGACGATCTTGGGATCGAACCAGTGCCCGGACTGTTGGATGATCTTGTTGACGGCCGTTTCTTGTTTCATGGCCTCTCTATAGGGCCGTTCTGCGGTCATCGCATCGAACCTGTCTGCGACGGCTACGATCCTTCCGTACAGGCTAATGTCTTCGCGAGAGATTTGGTTGGGATAGCCGGACCCGTCATAGTTTTCATGGTGCTGGAACACGATGTCCACAACGTCTGCAAAAGAGGAGATCGGCTCCAATATCTGTGCTCCCAGGAACGGATGTGTTTGGATGACCTCTCTTTCTTCTGGTGTAAGAGAGCCTTTTTTGTCGAGGATGCTGTTGGGGATACCCAATTTGCCGATGTCATGCAGGAGCCCACCCCGTCTCAAGATGTCGAGTTCCTCTGGTTTCAGTCTCATGGCTTTTCCGATCTTTACTGCCAGCCTGGTCACTTTCTCAGAATGTCCTGCGGTCCAGTGGGACTTGGCATCGATCGCCCTGGCCAGCGCGGTGAGAGTCCCCCAATGAAAAACTCGGAGTTCTTTGATGAGGCGGGCATTCGAGAGGGCCACTCCTACCTGGTCGACCAGCTGCCTGACCTGCAGGAGCTCGATTTCTTCGAGGGCGGATGATCTTCCTTCATAGCCGAGGCTGATTATGCCAGCCAATTTCTTGCTGAGAAATATGGGGAATAGGTGGAAAGCGGTCATCCCCTGCCGCACCAACGGCTTGAGGAAGCGGGGTGCGTCCCAGGACGATGCCAACTCGGGGGCATTCGGAGTCGCACGCATGCGCTCTACTTCTATCTGGCTCAGGATGGAGGACTCTTGCTCCATCCCCTGATGGGCGGTATCCAGAGAAAAATAGCTTTCTACAGACTCTGAGTCGTCATCCTCCACGATTGTTACGCAGATGCCCTTACAGGGATGGATGTTTCTCACATCTTGTACCAGGGTCCTGGCGATCTCCGATGGTTCCATGGTCGCCAGGATAGCCCGGTCGATCTCGGCACGGATGCTCAATGATTTGAACTGACGTCCCAGTTCTACGGCCATATCGTTAAATGACCGTGCCACCTGCCCAAACTCATCATTGGAGGATACCTCGACGCGTGTCTCAAAGTTCTTCGTTGCCATCTCATCTGCCCCCGCCTTGAGTTTTTCCAGGGGCACGAGGTTTTTCCGGATCTGAGTGATACTTAGAAGGATGACGGCCAGCAAAGAAAAAATCAGTACCGGCGGATAAATTTGTTTGAAGTAGACAGCCGGGGCATTCATATAGGATTTTAGCTCGCTGACCACCATGGTCCAGGTGGGAGAGAAGAACCGGCTTTCCATGAAAAGATCCCGGTAGCATGCAAAATACTCATTATCGCCCATGTTCCAGGAAAACCAGCCTGAATTTTTGGGCTGAATTTGTTTGAATGTATCATCCGGGAAACGATAGGCTCCCATAGCCGAAGTGAAGATGAGGTTCTTTTCATGGTCCAGGACATGCAGCTCTGTCTGACCTGGTAGGGTGCTTTCAGTGCCGGCATACCAGAGATACAGGCCTTGGATCTCGGATATGAGCAGAGCTTTTCTCCCGTTTTCGGCAGAAAAGGGCAGGGCCAGGAAAATCCTGGAAAGCGTTGAGCTTGAGCTCCGCGTCAGCACCAGGTCCTCGCCTGCGAAGCCATGCTGTTCTTCTGCGAGACTCAGTTCGGGTAGTCGAAAATTCTGCCCGAAAACGCCTGCCGTTTCCCCATCTTGATAGAGAACCTGGATTCCCAAATAGTGCTGGTCGAGCTGGGAGCGATACTCTTCAGAAATATCACCTAAAGTCGCAGCGCTGCCGTCGGTCCTCCATACTGAGACGACCATGTTCATCTCGGCCTGCAGCGATATCAGCCTCTCGTAAACGCTCATGCCCAAGGACTTGGTGCTATGCAGGAGACGTTGCCGGGATTGATCAAGAAGTTGGGTGTTCACATGCAGGTAGGAGAAAAGGCCCAGTACTAAGATGGGAACTATCGCACAGAGGCCAAACAACAGAGTGATCCTCCGAGCTACCAGGCTGCGGAATATTGCCCTCTCAAATTTCATTTAACTTTTCCGGTCAGTATTTCGAGGCCAGGCCCACGTAGCGCCCGTTATTGGCTCGTATGATGTCATCATGGCTGGCCTTGGCGGTCAGGGGAGCAGTGGTTTTTCCATCCTTTCCCATGCTGTACAGATCGAAATCTGCGTTGATGGGCACCAGGAAGCGGTCTTTCCTCCACTTGCCTTTGATCTCGTTCTTTTTTTTGCCGAGGATGATCAGATACTGATAGGGATTCCCCCAGGGATCTATCAGGTCGACAGCGGGAATACTGTCCAGCTGCTCGGGAAGCGACCCATGGTCGTATAGGTGGTTCGTGAGCTTTTGGCTCAGATGCAAAATGTCGGCACACGCACGCTTGATATACGCTTTTTCGAGCATGTTTATAGAGGTGGGGATGGCGATCATCATCAGTGTGCCGATGATCGCGACAATGATCAGCAGCTCAATCAAAGTGAGGCCGCTCTGGCTGCCGCGGTCGATCTTGTTCTTTAGCTCTATTTTTCGCATGGGATCCCATCTGTCCCTTGTAAATAGAGCCTATTGTCTCAGAGGGCCTGAAGAAGGACAATCGTCTAAAGTGGGGGTATCAGGGGTGAATATAGTGTGTCACATCTCACCCCGGGCGATGAGAGGCCCTTCGAAACTATTTCGGCTGTTCCTCCATGGGCTCCATCTTGAGGATGGCGAAGGCCGCTCCCTGGGGATCCTGCAGGACCGCGTACCTGCCGGTTTCGGGGATGTCGGTGGGGGCCTTTAGAACCACAGCACCGAGTTCCTGGGCCTTGGCGCAGCTCTGGTCGCAGTCTTCGACCGCAAAGTACGGCAGCCAGTGGGAAGGGACATCCTCAATAGTATCCGGCATCTGGTACATGCCCGCCACGGGCTTCTCATCCACCAGAAAGGTTGTGTAGGTGATGTTGGGCATCTCTGTGGTGTGGGACTTCCAGCCCAGAAGGTGCGTAAAGAAATATTTCGATCGCTCAGCGTCGGTGGTGACCAGCTCGTTCCAGCACAGGGAGCCGGGGATGTTTTTGAAACGAGCCCCGATCTCCTGGTTGGGCTGCCACAGCGCCAGGATCGCGCCTGTTGGATCTCGGACGATGCCCAACCGTCCCGCATCAGAGACTTCGAAGGGCAGCTGCGGGGCCGATCCTCCCAGGAATTTTACTTTGTTCACGGTCTCTTCCACGTCGTCCACGGTCACATAGGAGTCCCAGTGAGGCCGCATGTCATCTTCCAGCTGCTCCTTCGTGATCGCGAAAATGGCAGCCACGGGCTTGTCGTTGAGGTTGAGCATGGTATAGGCCGTGCCGGGCCCTGCAGGAGTGTCCACGGCCGTCAGCGCGAACAGCTTCGTATAGAATGTCTTGGCGGCTTCCAGGTCGGTCGTAGCCAGGTCGATCCAGCTGAAGGTGCGCGGTTCGTGTTTTTTTATCTCTTCCATCCTTCTCTCCTTTATTCCTTTCTGAGGTATTGATTTTCCATGGATTTGAATTCGTTTCCATCCGGTCCGGTCATATACATCTGATATGTGTATTCATCCTGTCCGATCAGTGTCGTGATCGCCTTGACCTCAATGACCCCACCGGTCATGGGATCGGGCCAAGTCCCTTCCTCAGTGATAGTGCTATTATCCAGGTCGAGGGTACCCTCGGTCAGGAAAAATGTCGTGCTGGAGCTGTCGATCCAGAGGGAAATGATCTTTTCCTTGTGATTGTCGAATCCAACGATCTGCAGGCCTTCAAAGGGCTGTCCGAACATCATTCCCTTGAAATTTGCCCTGAGGAAGCGGCCTCCCATGATCATCTCTGCTGAAGAAAAACTGTGGGACTCAGTGGGCTCTCCGCCTGGCTCCATCCAGGCCTTGGTCTTTACGTCCCATTCTCCGACCAGGTTCTTGAGGAATGCATGGTTTTTGTTGACCGCCATCATCTTCATTTGTGTATCCATCATCTTATCCCGGTCCTGCTCCGGGAGCTTGTCCTTAATGTCATCCATCCTCGATCCCTCCTTCATGGGATATTTTGAATTCCTTGTGAGACAAGTATACGTGAATTGCGGGTAAAAAAAATCACTGGGACCGAACCCGACCGATGCGGGACATGCTATTTCTTGATCATCTCCATGAAAAACAATTTGCCGTCGACGTTTTTTACGCTCACCTCGAATCCGACATCCTCTGCCAGGTTCAGGTAGTGGGACAGGGGCCTTCCCCCCTCGGGCCAGCGCACTCCGTATCCGGTTTTTACCTCTATTTGAGGGAGCGTGATGGTGAGCATAAAAAGCGCCATTTTCCTCTGGGGATCGGGGCGTTCGGCCAGGGTGACGTCCCAGATCAGGAGCCGGCCCCCGGTCTCTAGCACGCGATGGATCTCCTGGAAGACCTTCCCGTGGTCGCTGTCGTCGATGTACATGAAAGTGAAAAAGACAGTCACAGTCTTGAAAGCCCCATCGAGAAACTTGAGGTCCCTCGCGTCCATCTCGATCTTGAGTGGGCCTGGCGGGGCATCTTCAAGCTCACGCTTGCTGATGTCGATGGCGATGACCTGGCTTCCTTTCAGCTGTCCGATGATCCCTTCCCCTCCACCACCGATATCCAGAATATGTCCCTCCGCGGGGAAATCCTCGAGTTTTACCTGCAGCCCGCCCGAGGTTTGTACGGCTGGGCCGAGATCAAACTCTTTTGTCCCAGGATCTCGCATGGTGCCGGCTAGATTCATACCAGTGAAGAGGCCAAGGACTAAGATGCAGATGCAAACACGAATAGGATGATTGTAGGTCATGGTTTACTCCTTGCTGCTGATGTGCATATTACTGCCTTCCCTGTTCCATGACAACTCTTTATGTGGAAACATGCAAAGCTGATTTGACCACCAAGATTGGATGGAGTATGTTTGTGCACCAGCCATAGTTGTTTTAATCCTGCGAATGGAATTACATGTCTGGCATCTCCTGTCCGGCACAGAAAGGAAAAGAGGAAATATTGAGAGCTGAAGAAATACTAGCGGACCTGACCGATGCCCAGAAGGAGGCTGTCACCCATCTGGATGGCCCCATGCTGGTAGTGGCCGGCCCGGGATCCGGAAAAACACGAGTGATCACACGCAGGGTGGCCTGGCTGGTCAGCCGGGGCGTTCCCCCCAGATCCATTCTGGGATTGACCTTCACCAACAAAGCCGCAGAGGAGATGCGCACCCGGCTGAATGAAATGGGCGTTGCAGCTGGCGCCACCCTGTCCACTTTTCACAGCCTCTGCGCCCGCCTCCTCAGGGAATTTGCCGGCCAGGCGGGCTTGCAGGCCTCCTTCACCATCTATGACGAAGCGGATCGCAAGGCCGCCCTCAGGGAAGCCTGCCGGGAGTCCGGCCTGGATTTCCAGCTTTTCCCTCCTGCCAGAGTGCTGCGGCGGATCAGCCGCTTCAAGAACCAGCTTCTGACACCCGACAACATCTCTGACCCGGGTTTTGATCTGCTGTCGAAAGTGATCAAAGACTATTACCAGGCCTATCAGAAACAGCTGGATCGCAGCGCAGCCCTGGATTTCGATGATCTGCTCATGCGTGTGGCGCTGGTCCTGGAGCAAGATCCCGATCTTGCCGCCAAATTGAGCCGCCGCTATCTCTATATTCTTGTGGATGAGTATCAGGACACCAATGCCAGCCAGTACCGAATCTCCCGGAAGTTGGCGGAAAAACACGGGAATTTTTTTGTTACGGGAGATCCCGACCAGTCCATCTATGGTTGGAGAGGGGCCGACATCTCCAATATCCTTGCTTTTGAAAAGGATTGGCCGCAGGCGAAGGTGGTCCGCCTGGAGTACAATTTCCGGTCTACACCTCAGGTGCTCGATCTGGCCGACAGCTTGATCAAGGGCAACACTCAGCGCAAGGCCAAACGTCTGATCGCCCAAAACGAGGGGGGGGAGAACCCCAGGCTGTATGAGTATCCGGATGAGACCGACGAAGCGAGGGGAGCGGCCGACTGGATCCTGGATCTGAGAGCAAAAAGTGGATTGGACTACCGGGACATCGCCCTTTTTTACCGCACCAACGCGATGAGCCGCTCTCTCGAAGAGGGCCTGTATGCCACCGATATCCCCTACCAGATCGTCCGGGGTGTGGAATTCTACAGGCGCAAGGAGATCAAGGATGTCCTGGCTTACCTGCGCCTCCTGGTCAATCCGCTGGATCGTGTCGCCCTGCTCCGAATCATTAACCGCCCGGCAAGAGGCATTGGTGCGGCCACCGTTCAGGCCGTCGCCCAGCAAGCGGAATCCGCCGGAGTGGATATGTGGACCGTGTTGGCGTGTGACGAACAGATCCCGGGTGTCGGGACAGCGTCCCTAAAGAAGATCAAGGCTTTTGTCGAGCTGATCGAGGAACTGCGAGTCCTGAAAAGCCGGCCCGTTGCCGACATTGTGACCGCGATTTTCACTAAGTCCGGCTTGAAGGAAGTGCTTGAGAAGGAAAAGAACGAGGATGCCCTCGATAATGTCGGTGAGCTTTTGGGTTCAGCGGCACGGTTCGATGAAGAGGAATCTTCCGGGCCCGAGGAGTACCTGAGGCAGCTGTCTCTGCTCAGTGACCCGGACTGTTTTGACAGGGAGGCAGGCGCCGTATCCCTGATGACCCTCCATGCCGCCAAGGGGTTGGAATTTCCTGCAGTTCGGATCATCGGAGTGGAAGATGGTATCATTCCCCATGAGCGGAGCCGGGCATCGGATGCGGGCATGGAAGAGGAGCGGCGGCTGCTTTTTGTGGGCATCACACGGGCGGAAAAATTCCTGTCCCTGAGCCTTTCCAGAAGCCGGACTGTGAACGGCTTAGCCAGGGAGCACAGGCGGTCTATTTTCCTGGCCGACCTGGAGGGGCTGGAGGTCGTTCGTCCCGATCCCGCTTTCTGGAGACCAAAAAGAGGGATGAAAGCCTCAGGGCGTTATCCCTCTGGCAAGAGGCCTGCCACTCCAACTCCTCCTCCCCCTCCATCTGAATCCGTTCGCACTGTTTTCCAGCCACGTCCCACAGAAAAACAAAAGGAGTCCAGCCATCCTTTCGGCAAAGGAAAACGCGTCGATCATCCGACGCTCGGCCCGGGCCGTGTGGAAAAATTGTTTACCGAGCAGGAGAAGGAACGGGTGATCGTCCAGTTTGAGGGCGGCCCCCGCCTGAACATGGACATCGAACTGTCCAACCTCAAGCCGGCTGTTGATTAATCGTCCTTCTTAAGTATCTCTCTGGCGACCATATAGCCGCTGCCGAGCACGGCGCGAGGCCGCCCAGACCCGATCCGATGACAATGGCATTATAGTTCAATTATGTTCCTCACCCGAGACTACGATACGTTCGATCTCTATCGTACCCATTTTGACGTCCAGGAAGGGCCGGCCTGCCTTCAATCCGGCCGTGCCGAAGCCTCCGTCCGTGGACAGGAAACTCCGGAAGGAATCTCCTAAACGAGAGTCGATGTAGAGGGTCTTTTCAACGGCGTCGTAGCGGACCCCGGTCAAACCCTGGATCAGCCCGTAGCTGGAGAGAGCCCGGCCGTACCAGTGGCCGCATTCGTACTCGTTGAAGGGATTCCGGATCCGGCCGTCGTAGCGGTCCCTGCATTCGCGCACGATGTCCAGCCCCTCTTCGACTCTGCCTTCGAACATCAGGTGGGAGGCGACCTGATACTCGATCCCCGTCCAGACCTCGTTGCTGTAGACAAAGGGGATGGAAAGCTCACCGCCCCGCGGCCATGTGCACAGCAGCAGTCCGCCCTCGTTTCCCATGGCAAATGACGGGCGCTGGGGATTCGCGAAGTCCCTGAGGTCCCGCTTCAGGTTGTATTTGTGCACGGCGAGGAGGTGGCTCGTGACCTTGTCCGCATCGACGATCTCATCCAGCCCGCACGCCAGGCCGATCCAGAAGCCGAGGACCCCATCCGAGAGGCAGCCTGTGCCATACTGGTACTTGGGGCCGTCCTGGTTGAGCTTGTCGATGATCTTCTGGTAGCCGCCGCCGTTCCCTGAATAATCGATCCCCGGATACGTGGCCACCAGGCCATCGGTCTGGATCTTCTGGATGAAGTATTCGCCGTTGTAGAGTTCTGCCTCATAGAATGCCTTCCCTTTTTCCAGGAGCTTCGCATAGCTTTGAACGTCGTCCTCCAGTACCTCTCCCATCCTGACCGCCGCTTCCAGGGCGCCCAGATAGAAACTTGAACAGTGCCCATCAGGGCCCCAGTATTCGATGTCATAGGTGTTGTGGTGGGGTTCCTCCAGCACTCCTTTTCCCTTGGGATCCCAGGTTCGGATGCAGTAGTCTAGGCTCTGCCGGACTTTTGGCCAGAGGGACTGCAGCCATTCCGTGTCCCCTGAGATGCGCCACTCCCGGTAGACCTTCATGATGCCGCCCAGCTGCCCGTCGGAGGCCGCGTGGAAATCATGGGCCGGGGGGCGGATGGGGAGGGGAGTGCGGAAGGTCTGGTGGCCCCGCTCGTCCTGGCTGTTTAGAAACTCCGTTTCCCGCAGGCTCCTCTCCAGGCTGGGGAAGAGATGGGCGACCGCCTGGGCGTAGTTCCACACATGGGTACAGGATCCATGGCAGCAGCCCCTGTCGTCGGAACATCCCTCGAAACACCAGTATCTCCCGTCTTTCTGCCTGAGCACCGTGGGGGTCTTCAGGATGGTCAGGTTGGCTGCCGCGGCCTCGATGACCTCCGCCGGGAGGTCGGTATCGTAGAAGGTGTCCGTGAACAGCTTGGTTTTCTGGCGCAGGTCGTCGCAGCGGAAACGCCAGTATTCCGCGACATCGCAGATGTCTGAGAACCGGCCCGCATACCAGGGGACGAAGTTGCCGGATTCACAGCAGGTCGGGTCCACGGTCAGGAGTGAAGGGTCAAGGTCGGTTCCGAGCCTCAGATTTGTTTCCGGAACATACCAGGCGATCATGAGCTTTACGGTTTTTTCTTCGCCGGCCTCTAATGTGAAGGGGACAAAAAGTGACGCCCCTGGGCATGCTCCCTCCACAGGCGGATTGTCCATTGGCACACCGGATTCGATGTTTTCCCATGTGAGTGTCAGCGCATCCCACCATCCCCCCTTGAACCAGCAGTGGTCGACAACGGCGTTGTCGTCTTCGACAAAGACAGCGTACCCCCCCTGGTGCTCCGGATTGTTCTCCGTGCCATCCTGCCAGAGGACGAATCCGTTCCTGATGGGCTTCACGGTGTTGCCTTCGCGGCCGACCGCCATGAAATTTTTAGAGTTGTAGGAGAAAACCACATCCATGGCCCGGCCGGTCGGATTCTCGAAGGTGTATTCCAGCGTACCCACCGGGAGGCTGGCGTTGTCCGCGTCTCCGGGAATGAAGGGGCTCCATCCCGTGATCGTGGCTTTCAGTGGGACATCGGGATCATGGAGTGCGACAGTGCCGAAGGGGAAGCGGGCCAGGAACTTAGATTCCTGGAACCGCGGCAGCCCGTAGCTTGTGCCGGCTGCACCGTTTCCTGTTCTTGGGCCGCCAAAGATCTTCCAATCGGGGACCTGGCCCTCCAGTACACGGGCGGTATTGCCGTCCTCACCTAAAATGCAGACCGCGGCAAAGGAGCAGGGCTCGTTGAACAACTCCATTTTGTTTCGGACAGACACATGGGAGATAGCCCCCCGACCTTCGAGACAGATCATGCCGGCGCCGATGCCGCCTATGGGCCACGCCACTCTGGCATTGAAGGCATCCGGGTAGGACCCGTTGTAGGCGCGGACTGGGATTTTGGTCACCGGGGCTGTGCAGCTTACGAAGATGGGTGCCAACAGCATAAAAATCAAGAATGAATAGACGAATATCCTTGGCGATTTTTGCATACAGAGCCTCCTCAAAATCATATTTTGGGTGGCAGCGCCGCATTTGGAGCGGCTTCTTCCCTCTATGCTAGAATGTATATTACAATTTGGACAAGAACACCATAGCGTATTTTGTCTCGCTTGCCGGGAAGATGGGATTCGTTAATATGTTTTTCGAGTCTTGCCGTTGAGCCTCTGAATCAATGTTCGGAGTCACCCGCTTCTGCGTGAGCCTTCCACCATTCAAACGACTGTCCCTCTGCGGATAGTCCTACGCTGATTTTTTTCCCGGGAGCAAGGTCGATCGGATTCGTAGGACCCAGTTCTGTGCCGTTGGAGAGGTGGACCTCTATGCGCACTTTGGAGACCGTCTTTTCAGAGACGTTCTCTACGGTCCCGACGAAAGAGGAAGATTCGCTGTCATAGGCCAGGATCAGCCGGACTCCCTTGCGCACTTCATCGTGGGTCCCGCCCTTGGCCAGCCGCGGGCCGGTTTCTTCGCCCTCTTCTCCGTGTTCACCTTCGCCAGCATGCTCGCCTCGGCCCTCTCCTTCGTGTTCGCCCCGTTCGCCTTCCTGCGTACCGGCTTCTTCCCCCTCTATCAAGAAGGAATTTGGTGAAATTCCATTTGATA
>RCNG010000015.1_pt1 | contig 64332 bp, 58 predicted proteins | sample 2041371 | NCBI WGS metagenome assembly RCNG01 (sample SAMN09708227, study PRJNA481090) | Marine sediment metagenome, whole genome shotgun sequencing project. | biome: marine sediment; feature: ocean; material: sediment; isolation source: Sewage treatment plant 1 marine sediment (STP1) ... | reverse complement strand
TCCTATGAACCAGCGTACGTCGATCATGCGCAAGCCGGGACAGACGGATGTGAGCTTTCCGACTATGACCTGATCGGGTCCAGACGTGCGGAAAGCGGTTTGTTTGCGCTGGAACACATTGAAGGCTTCGATCTGCTGTACTTGCCGCCGCCCGGGAAGGGCAGGGACGTTGGGCCTGCGGCAATACTCGCCGCGGAGCTCTACAGTCGAGAGCGAGGTTCGGTTTTGATTGTTGATCCTCTGCCGCAATGGAAGACCGCTGAAGACGCTGTAAACGGTGTTCGCGACATGGGGTACGCGAGCCCGAATATGCTCGGCTATTTTCCGAGAGTTCGGGAGCGTGGCAGCGACGATGACGTATCGCGCCCTGTCGGTGGCGCTATGGCGGGATTGCTGTGCAAGCAGGATCGAATCTACGGAACCTGGGGGTCGCTCGATCAGCAGGGATTAGGTCTCCACAGACAACTCCGACCTGAGCACAAGCTGGCCGAAGGCGACCTCAATTTGCTGGTTCGTGCGGGATTGAATGCACTCGTCGATGGACCGGTCGGCAAGTCGCGAATCTCCGGGTCTGTAACGATGGGCCGTGGAAGCGAAGCATTAGCCAAGTATGCAGAACTGTCCGTTCGCCGTTTTTGTTTGCAAATTGTCAATACGATAATCAGGGCGACGCGCTGGGCGGTTTTCGAATCCGCAGACAGTGCGCTTGCGGAACGATTGAGCACACAGGTTCTGACCTATTTTTCTTCTCTTCATGATCTTGGTGCCTTCGCCGACGACGATTTCATCGTGCAGTGTGACGCGGGAGTCAGCAATCGTTCGGACAGCGAAGAACACGGCATCACCATTCTGTTGGTGTTTCATCCTGTCGGCTGCGACGAGCCCATCTCGTTGACGCTTCATCAAACTGCGTCCGGCTTTCGCGTCGGTAGCACCGCGTTCGGACTTACCATAAGACAGCCCGCGCCATAGATTCGCATCCAAAGCTTGTCATATGAACATCTACCTCATGCCACCAAGTAATCGGGAGGGGGCATGAGAGACAACGATGTTCTGGAAAACAACTCGCACATATCTCGATCGGCATTGGAAGCCATCCACGACCAGGTATTTGGTTGGGCCCTCTCCCGATGCGATTACGAACGCGCTGTAGCGGAGGATCTTGTGCAACAAGCATACGTTGAGTTACTGACTGGCAAAGCGAAATTCGAGGGACGATCGTCTCTCAAGACTTTCGTCTTTTCCGTCGTTCAGAATCTTGCACGAAGCCGCTATCGACGGGTCGCATCGCGGATGCGGCTTGTACAGGAAGTGAGGCACAATACGTTCGGCGACGCTGTTGTTGCAGAGGCAACATCCGAACACCCGCAGATTTGGCGGACAGTCCAGAAACTGCCGCAACGCCAGCGAGACGTTATCGAACTCGTATTCTGCCGAGACATGACCATCGCAGATGCGTCTCGCGTTATGGGCGTAACGACAGGTACCGGGCGAGTGCACTATGACCGGGCGAAGAAGGCATTACGAGCGCGTCTTGAGGACGGAGTTGAGAATGAATAGCGAAGATCAGGAATTACAGGTGTCACTACAAGCCTCGCAACGGCAGGTCGATGGCCAAGTGCCGGATTTCGAATCCGTTTTCGCGGCGGCGGAACGCCAGTCTCGCGATCGTCGCCGAATTCGTTTTGCGGGCCTCGCAGCGGTGGGTGCGCTCATCGCATTTGCTGTGGCGCTGCTGCCGATGCGGGAAGACGAGTTTATTTACGTGGATGTGGAGGAACTGACGGCGACGACGCAATGGTCGGCGCCCAGCGATTCTCTGCTACCGAAGCATCAATTTGACCTATATCGGGAATTACCTGAGATGTTTGAATCAACGGACATGTCAACCAATACCGATGAAGGAGCGTTGTTATGAAGAAGGGAATTTTTATTTCATTGGTTGTTGTCTGTCTCAGCGTCGGCACCGCGTCGGCGCAGCAAGCGAAAGATGATGTTTTTAAAGGAAAACTGTTCGCGCCGGACGTTATTTTGCAACAACAAGCGGAGCTGAATTTAACGAAGGAACAGTTCACTGGAATACGCGCTGCTGTTGTTGAAGTTCAGTCCGGTGTTGCTGAGCACGAATGGGATATGCGTGAGGCTTATCAAGCACTTATGCGGGAACTGGATAAGACGCCTGTTAGCGAAGCCGAGGTATTGAAGTACGCGAGCACCGCACTATTGGCCGAGAATCAGGTCAAAAAAATGCAAATGGCGATGCTGGTTAAGGTAAAGAACCTGCTCACGGCCGAGCAAGTCGCTTACCTTGAGTCCGTAGCAGCAAAACAATAAGGAAATCCGATTTTCCGAATTCGGGGTCCGAGGAACAGGAATATGAACACAAATCGACTGGTCTCATTAATGGCATCACTGGTGCTGGGCGTCTCCGGCTGTGGAGGTGGCAGTTCGCCAGATACTCCGCCACCGCCACCACCGCCAACGCCTGTGACAATCGTTGAGGCATTCCAGCTTCTCAACCAGTCGACCTTTGGCGCGACCGAATCCGAAGCGAACACCGTGATCGCGATGCGCCAGGAAGCCTGGATCGACGATCAGATGAGCAAACCTGCGTCTTTGCAATTGCCACATATGCAAATTGTTGGTCAGCAGCAGCCGAACATGGATTTTCAGCTTCAAAAAGACCGCGTCGATATCTGGTTCAGAAATTCGCTTAATGGCGAGGATCAACTTCGCCAACGAGTCGCATTCGCGCTGTCGGAGATCATGGTCGTATCGCAACTGGGTGCATTGAATAATTCGCCGTTCGCACTGGCTGACTATTACGACGTTCTGGCCCGTAATGCGTTCGGCAACTATCGAAATTTGATAGAGGAAGTCACTCTGCACCCGGCGATGGGCGTTTATCTCAGCATGCTGGGAAATGAGAAACCAGACGCCGCCCTGAATATTCGACCGGACGAAAATTACGCGCGCGAGTTGATGCAGCTGTTTTCCATTGGTCTTGTGGAGCTAAACAACGACGGTAGTCAGAAACTGGATCCGTCCGGGAATCCGATTTCGACATACACGCAGGAGATCATTGAGGGTTTCGCTCACATCTACACCGGCTGGACCTGGGCCGGGTCGCCGTCGTTTCGTCAGTCTCGTCAGACGCGCCTGAATCAGGTTGTCCCGATGGAGTTATGGGACGACTTCCATGATACCGGCTCCAAGATGCTGCTAGACGAGTTCGTCCAGCCCGCCGGCCAGGGCGGGGTCAGTGATTTATCAGCTGCGTTGGACAATGTCTTCAACCATCCGAACGTTGGTCCATTCATTGCTATTCGCCTTATCCAGCGTCTCGTGACGAGTAATCCATCGCCTGCGTACGTTTCGCGGGTCGCGAGCGTATTCAACAACAATGGTTCCGGCGTGCGTGGTGATCTCGGTGCTGTGGTCAAAGCGATTCTCATGGACGCCGAGGCGCGCCAGGCGGCTGCAACGGAGCAATCCGGAAAGATCAAGGAGCCGCTATTGCGCTTGACGCAGCTGTGGCGCGCCTACGGCGCGACGTCAAACAGCGGTCGCTTTCCGTTGGACTTTGTTTACTTCATTTTCGGACAGGGTCCGCTTCAGGCAACACACGTATTCAATTTCTTTAGCCCGTTTTACGCGCCGCCCGGAGAGATACAAGATAGTGGCAACGTGTCACCGGAGCTGCAGATTGCGACCGAGTATCTCAATACGTTCACCACAAACTATATGTTCGGACAGGTATTCGGGTTGAACTCGCTTAATGAAAATCTTGGAGAAGATGACGTCTATATCAACTTCGAATCCGAGTTGGTGCTTGCGACGAACATCGATCAGCTGATCGACTCAGTCGCAGGCAAGCTTCTCGGTGGCCAGATTTCAGACACGCTACGCAATGAAATTGCCGGCATGCTCGCACTGGTCCCCGAAACTGACGCAACCGTTCGTGTTGCAGAAACCATCTACTTTATCGTCACGTCACCCGAATACGCGTACCAGCGTTAAACGAGGCGGGAGAAACAAAATGAATAGAATTAGCCGACGGAAATTCTTGCTGCAAAGCAGCGCGGCAGCAGCCATCGCAAGCTCACCAGGACTCGCGTATTCGCAAATGGTCGGGTCAACAGCGGCGTTTGATGATTATCGCGCACTCGTCTGTATTTTTCTGCATGGCGGAAACGACTCGTTCAACATGCTGGTGCCCAACACGACGGCCGAATACAACGCGTATCAGGCTTCGCGACAGAATCTGGCCATTCTCCGCGACGACTTGTTGCCCATCAACCCAGTGTCATTGACGCCAGGCTCCGAGGCATTTGGTCTGCATCCGTCAATGGCTTCAATGCAGACCTTGTTCGAATCTGGCAACGCGGCGTTCGTGGCCAATCTTGGCCCTCTGGTTGAGCCGACGACGAAGTTCGAGTATCAAAACCAGTCTGTCATCTTGCCCTCCCAGCTGTTTTCGCATAACGACCAACAGTCGCAGTGGCACTCGCTCAAGGGTGCCAGCACGAGTAACACGGGATGGGCCGGTCGCATTGCGGATCTGATCAACGATGAAGTCGTGAATCAGAAAATGGCGACTAACGCGTCGACCGACGGAACCAGTCTGTTTCAGGCGGCGGACACGACGATCGCCTACGTAATGGGCCAGAACGGTCCTCTGCAATTTGACGGTTTTTCCGACGATCCTGCGAGTATTCTGTTCGACCAAAAACAGGCATTTCAGCAAATACTGGATGCGCAGTATGGCTCTATCTACGAGCGCGGGTTCGCGAGTATCCAGAGTCGCGCCGTGGCAGCGGCGGATGCGGTCTCATCCGCGATCGTGAATGCTGAAAAATCGGGTGTCATCACAACAGCATTTCCGAATTCGCCGCTCGGCAGGCAACTATCGACTGTCGCGAAGTTGATCGCCAGTCGCTCTGAACTTGAGATGCAACGGCAGATATTCTTCGTCGGTATTGGCGGGTTCGACTCTCATGACAACCAGAATCAGGATCAGCCCAACCTGTTGGGCGGAATCAGCGAGGCAATGGCTGCCTTCTATAACGCGACAATCGACATCGGCGTTGCTGACAGTGTTACCGCGTTTACGCAGTCGGATTTCGGCAGAACCTTGACGTCGAACGGCGACGGCACCGATCATGCCTGGGCTGGAAATCAGCTTGTCGTTGGCGGTGCGGTCAATGGACGGGATATCTATGGCGACTATCCGTCGCTTGAGATTGGCGGTCCGGAAGACGTTGGCGGCGGGCGCATCATTCCGTCAACCTCAGCGGACCAGTACGCGGCAACGCTGGCTAAATGGTTCGGAATTCCGGATACACAGCTTGATATTGTTGCGCCCAACCTATCGAACTTTGCACAGCGCGACCTTGGGTTTATGATCGCCTGATTCCAAATCAGGGGTTCCCAATGAAACATCTTGCTGCAGCGATGATCGCTGCCCTCATGCTTGTCGCCGCGTGCGGCGAATCTAGCGCTCCGCAAACGAGTGCTTCGCCTGATATCAGCGCCGGCGAAACCTTGCACGCTTTGTTCGACGAGCACTTTGAACGCAATCTGGAACTGAACCCGCTGAGCGCAACGTTCATAGGCGACTATCGCTACAACGATCGCATGGCCAATTCCAACAGCCCCGAATACATCGCCGAAGCAGCGGCGATGGATGAGGAGTTTCTGGCGAGGCTTCTCGAAGTGGACCGGGAGCAGCTCGATTATCAGGATCAGCTAAGTTACGACTTGTTCAGGATCAAGCGCGAGCAATCGCTTGAGGGTAATCAGTTCCCGTTCCATTTGCAGCCGATCAATCAGTTCTACTCGATGACCAGTTTCTTTGTGCAGCTGGGTAGTGGCACGGGCGCGCATCCGTTCAAAACTGTCAAAGACTACGAAGACTTCCTGAGTCGTGCCGATCAGTTTTCTATCAACATTGATCAGATCATCACGAACATGCAGCAAGGTATGCGGCAGGGCGTTACGCAGCCGCGCATTCTCATGGAAAAACTGGTACCGCAAGTTGACGCACACGTCGTCGACGATGTGAAGGACAGTAACTTCTACAATCCGATCACGAACATGCCTGAGGAGTTTAGTGACGAAGACCGCAAACGACTGACCGCAGCGTATGAGGACAAGATCGGCAACACGATCATTCCAGCCTACCAACGCCTCAGTAACTTTCTGGGTGATGAGTACATCGGCGCTGCGCGCGAGACGGTCGGTCTGTACGCCCAGCCGAATGGCGATCAGTGGTACAAGTACATGGTGCGAGTTCGTACCACGACTGACATGTCTCCCGACGAGATTCATCAGATTGGTCTCGACGAAGTCGCACGCATTCAATCCGAAATGCACAAGGTAATGGCAGAGGTCGGTTTCGAAGGCGATCTGAAGGAGTTCTTCGAGTTCGTCAATACGGATGAGCAGTTTTTCTACGACGAGCCTGAAGAGATGATTCAGGGTTATCGCGACATGTCCGAGAAAGTGGCGGAATTGTCGAAGAGTCTCTTCGACCTCATGCCGAAATCGGAATTTGAGGTGCGACGGGTCGAAGCATTCCGTGAAGCGTCCGCATCCAAGGGTTCATACCAGTCCGGAACACCTGACGGATCGCGACCCGGCATTTTTTATGCAAACACCTATGACATCAAGGCACGCGGCAAATGGGCAATGGAGTCTCTGTTCCTGCACGAGGCGATTCCAGGGCATCATTTCCAAATCATGATCCAGCAGGAAAACGAAGCGCTACCGGGGTTCCGGCGCTTTGGTGGTTTCACAGCCTATTCCGAAGGATGGGGCCTCTACGCAGAGTCGCTCGGTAAAGAAATCGGCATGTATACCGACCCCTATCAGTATTTCGGTGGTCTGAACGCTGAGCTGTGGCGGTCCATCCGCCTCGTTGTGGATACCGGTATTCACGCGAAGCAATGGTCGCGTCAGGAAGTCCTGGACTACATGTTCGCGAATTCGGCGGTCGCTGAAGTACGTGCGGTTTCAGAGGCGGAGCGATTCATGGCGATTCCGGGCCAGGCACTGGCCTATAAAGTCGGCCAGCTCAAGATCCGCGCGATTCGCGACAAGGCGGAAGCGGCTCTGGGTGAAAAGTTCAACGTTAAGGACTTCCACACACAAGTACTCAAAGACGGCGCGATGCCCCTGTCGATACTCGAAGCCAAGATCGATCGCTGGATAGAATCGCAGTAGCAGGAGCCAACGCAACCGCATCGATATACGGTGACAGTGACCCTATATGGCCATATAAGGTCACTGTCACCGTAATTGCGGTATCGTAATCGTCTTATGAAACTCGATCGCTTCATCCGGATCGCAATTGCGGTCCTTGTTGCACTGGTCTTCGTCGTCGCGACCGGGGCGCTGTTGTTCGTCACGGAATCAGCCCTTAACGTATGGGACCGCCTGCGAGAAGGTCCGGCAGTCATTCTTTATGGATACATCGGCGTCATGGTGGTTCTCGCCATAGCGGCTGTGTGGCTTGTGTGGCGACTGGTGGTTAAGAAAAAAATAGCGCCGCGTAAACCGACAAAATCGCTTTCGAAAAGCGATATCAAAGAACGACTTCAACAAGCTCAGGCGGCGGGAGTTGACACCGGTGACGCGCAGTCCGAATTGCAGAATCTCGCTGCACGCCAGGCCACCGGCGCGATGCACCTGTGCTTTTTCGGTGAAATCAGCGCCGGCAAGAGTTCGTTGATCAAGGCGTTGGTTCCGGAGGCTAACGTCGTGATCGATGTCGTCGGCGGTTCCACCGTCGACGTACGCAATTATCGCTGGCGTGATGAGACCGGAATAGAAATCCTGTTAACGGACGTTCCGGGTACTGGCGGTCACGAAGACGGTCTTGACGAAGTAGCGACTGAGGAGGCGAAGCGATCCCATCTGGTGCTGTTCGTTTGCGATAGTGACCTGACTCGCGCCGAACTGAATGCGATCAAACAGCTGCTTGCTTTTGAGAAACCAATTGTCCTAGTGCTGAACAAAGCGGATCGATACTCTTCGGATGAGCAGGCCGCATTGTTGCAGAAGTTGCTGGAACGCATCGAAGATCTTGGTGGCGAGTTTCAACGTGATCACGTCGTGGCGGTCAGCGCCGGCGGAGAGACGGAAGTCATCGAACGTCTCGAGGATGGCAGCGAAGGGACGGCGCGGCGAGAACGCCCGGCCGATATCGGTGTGCTGGTTGTCGCGATCAATCGACTTCTCGGTGACGAAACGCAAAAACTTGATGCGCGCCGGGAGCGGGCCGTATTTCAGATCGCCGCAGAAAAGCTGGCCGTCGCGGAGGGCGAGTACCGCTTGCAGCGCTCAGAACAAATCATTCGGAATGCAACACGGAAGGCGGTCATCGGTGCAATGGCCGCGGTGAGTCCTGGCACTGACATATTGGTGCAGGGTTATATCGGAACCACGATGACGCAGGAACTCTGCAAAATTTACGGCGCAGCACCGCGCGATCTGGACGTCGAGGAGTTTCTTTCGCTTGGCCAGGGCCGCGTTGGTCGTGCATTGCCTCTATCGATGGCGGTGGCAGGAAACGGGCTGAAAGCATTTCCCGGCTTGGGTACGGTTGTTGGCGGTCTCGTGCACGCGGTGGCCTATGGTTTGATTTTCGACGCGCTGGGTCGCAGCCTGGTTCTGACATTAACGCGTCACGGCGAGCTGGTTCCTGAAGCCGCGGCGAGAGAATTCGAGGAAGGTATCAGTGAGCATTTGGAAGCGGGCGTTCGCCGTATTGCCAAAATGGCGCTGGACGAAAAAACCGACTGAACAGGTCGGGGACGATGGTGCAGGGCACCTTGGTCTGGCGCGCGAGAGCTTGCGCGATCTCATCAATGACGCACGTCTTCCGGCGGGCGTTCGAGAATCCTTGTCCCATGATTACGATGCGGTTCAGGCGATGCTCGACAAGATCGATCACGGACATTTGCACCTGTCAGTATTCGGCCGCGTCAGCACCGGTAAATCCTCGCTATTGAATGCACTCATTGGCGAGGAAAAATTCTCCGTCAGTCCCGTACACGGAGAAACCCGGCACTCGTCAATGCAGGCATGGAGCGAAATCGATGCTGGCGGCGTATTCCTGATCGATACTCCCGGCCTCGACGAGGCGGGTGGCGAGGATAGAGAGTCTCTGGCACGCGAGGTTGCTGGTCGATCAGATCTGGTGATCTTCGTCATCGATGGAGACATCACCGATACGGAGCTCGACGCATTGAAAGCGGCGATCGCCGAGGGCAGGCCCATACTCGTAGCACTAAACAAATCCGATCTTTACACCGGTGATGAACGCGAAGCGTTGTTGAAATCGGTACGCGACAAGACAGACGGCGTTATTGACCCTGAGCACGTTATTTCGGTGGCTGCACAGCCGCGCCCACAAGTCGTTTTGGAGATAAGCGAAGACGGAAACGAACAGGAAACGCAGCGACACCGCGAGCCGGACATTGACGTTCTCAGACTGAAACTCTGGGAGATTCTCGAAGCCGAAGGCAAGACTTTGGCGGCCCTCAATGCCAGTTTATTCGCCGCGGATCTGTCGGATCAGGTTGGGCGGCGCATATTGGCCGCCAGACGAGAGGTCGGGGAAAGGTTGGTTCGAACCTACTGCGTCGCCAAGGGAATCGCGGTCGCCTTCAATCCGGTGCCCGTCGCCGACTTGTTCGCGGCTGCATTTATCGACGTCGGGATGGTGGTGCACCTCTCCAAAGTCTATGACCTGCCGTTAAATAAGAAGGAAGCCGGATCGATCGTCAAAGTCATCATGGCTGAGTCTGCCGCTTTGATGGGGACTGTCTGGGCACTGCACTTCGTGTCGAGTGCGTTAAAGGTCGGGACGATTGGACTGTCTACCATTCTGACGGCAGGGGCGCAGGGCTCGATTGCCTATTACAGCACCTACTTAGTCGGCGAGGCGGCCGCTGAATATCTGGCGAAGGGTAAGTCCTGGGGTGACGGCGGTCCGAAAGTGGTGGTCAAACAGATTCTGGATTCACTCGATCGCGATACGGTTTTAAGCGATGCAAAACGTGAGATCCAGACACGACTTGGTCTGAAGTAGGGTGAGCGCTCTCGACCGCGAAACGCGAATGCGACGAATCTGGGAGACGATTCAGGACATACCGAAAGGCAGCGTTGCGAACTACGGTCAGATAGCGGAGATTTCGGGCATTCCGCGTGGCGCACGTCAGGTTGGATATGCGCTGCGTCACACACCGAAGGGTCTGGAATTGCCTTGGCACCGGGTCATCACATCGTCGGGCAAAAGCGCGTTCGACCCGAACAGTCGGCATTTCAAAACGCAACGGGATCGTCTCGCCGAAGAGGGCGTTCCGCTGATCAACGGCAAGGTCGACATGAGGAAATATCGCTGGGAGCCGGGCCTCGATGAGATACTCTGGAAACCGAGCTCGATGTGGGACGAAGAATGACTCTCGAAAGAAGGATTCGCTCGCTGATACTCGGTATTGTCCTGAATCGCCGCGTGGCCGGCTTACGTCGCTGGTTATCCGAGAAACGCCGTCAGATCACCGGACAAGCTCATGTCGTATCGGTATTTCTGCAGCTTGACGACCCGTATTCCTACATCCTCTCGTACTATCTGCCCAGTCTGGCAGCGAACTTCGACGTCGAACTTCGTCTTTATCTCACGCAGGCGAAAGGTGACGATTATCAGCCTGCACCCGAAATGCTGGCCGAATACGCTGTTGCCGACTGCACACTTTTGGCGCGCGAACTTGGCATTCCGTTTCTCGACAAAGGCAGCTCGCCACCGACTGAATACCGTGTTGGATTAACAAACTCAATCGCAGCGCTGCAGGGTACAGACGCTTTCGGTAGTGAGCTGATTCAGGCGCTTGAGGTGTTTTGGCGGGGCGACAGCGCGGCTGCCGCGAGTATGAGCAGTGGCGCGACGGCTGAAGGCGTGGCCGCCACCGTCATCGGTGATTCGCAGAGACTTCTGGACAAACTCGGCCACTACAACACCGCGATGCTGCACTATGCCGGGGAGTGGTTTTGGGGTGTCGATCGTCTGCACTACCTGCTGGATCGCCTCAATGAATTGGGGGCGGCCTCAAGCGATACGCCGGATCCGTTATTGGCGTCGATCGAGCAAACGATGAAAATATCGTTACCGATCAAGCCCCCGTCAGCGGCAAAGGACCTGCCGCCGATAGAGTTTTTTTACTCTTTCCGCAGCCCGTATTCTTATGTCGCGCTGGAGCAGACATTTGCGATTGCCGATGCATTCGGTATCGAGTTGAAAGTGCGACCCGTATTGCCGATGGTTATGCGCGGTATGCGGGTACCGCGAGCGAAGCTGCTTTATGTCGTCAAGGACGCTTTTCGTGAAGCCATTCGTCGAAACGTTCCTTTCGGCGATTTTGCCGATCCAGTTGGGAGCGGTGTCGAGCGTTGTCTCGCGCTGTTTCGTTACGCTGAGTCCGAACATCGAGAGCGTGATTTTCTACTGAACGCGGGTCGCGCGATTTGGGCAGAGGGCATCGATGTTGCGACCGATCCCGGAATGCGAAAGGTGACCGGACGTTCAGGCCTGTTTTGGCCAGAGGCGATAGCGGCCATGCAGGGCGATGGTTGGCGGGAGGAAGTCGAGGGCAATCGCGAATCGATGATGGACTCCGGGTCGTGGGGCGTTCCGACGGCACGAATGGGAGACTTTGTTGTCTGGGGCCAGGATCGCGACTGGCTGCTGGTCAGACATATTGAAGAACTCTGCGACACAGGGGACGGGATACTCGTATGACAATGGTAATTTTTTCGCATGGGCAGGAAAGCGGCCCGTGGGGCACCAAGATTCGCGCAATGTCCGAAAAGGCTAAGGGATTAGGGTGCACGGTCGACAGTATCGACTACCAGGGTATAGCGGATCCGACCGACCGAGTTGAAAAACTGTTGCGGGAATGTGCGGAAATAAGTGATCCACTCATTCTGGTGGGCTCAAGTATGGGCGGGCATGTCGCGACAGCGGCAGCGGAGGCGTTGGGCGCTGCAGGCCTGTTCGTACTGGCTCCAGCGTATTTCATGGAGGGCTATGAGGACCTGACGCCGCCGCCGCCGACAATGCCAATTTGTATCGTGCACGGCTGGCATGATGATATCGTCCCGGTTGAAAACAGTATTAAGTTCGCGCGCAGCTGTTCTGCAACGTTACACTTGGTCGACGGGGATCATCGTTTGACGGATAATATCGGCGAGATCAACGAATACTTTGAACGATTCATCAAAACTACAACAAGCGCTCAAACCTTAGGGAGAAACAAATGAAAAACCTACTTATCTTACTCGCGAGTCTGGCCCTGTTCGCCTGCGGAGGCGACGATGCCAGCGATACGGCCGGAGACGTCATGGAATCGGCTGGAGAGATGGCCGAAGAAGCGGCAGACGCAGCGGCGGATGTGGCCGATGATGCGGCTGATCTCGTCGAAGACGGCATGGATATGGCGGCCGATGCCGTTGAAGACGGCGTTGATGGTGCTGTCGGCGCGATGAAGGATGTCATGGAGGATGCCGAAGGCGTCGGTGAGACGCTTGAAGAGGGCAAAGATGCCGTCGATGAAGCGCTCGAAGACGCTACCGGCGACTAGGTCGAACGCTTACAGCGGTAGTCGCATGCCTTCACGGGCAAATCGATAACCGCGACGGGTAACCTCGGCTTGCGCCGGACTGCCATCGATCAACAACGGATTTGTGTGATTCATGTGTATGAAGATCACGCGAGACTTCTCGTCCTCCGTTAGAGAATCGAACAAGTCCATGCTTTCCGATACGAAGGGGTGTTTGATCACACTCATGTCGCGCCCCTTCAGTTCGCCGTCTGCAAAAAAGCTCGCGTCGAGCAGTGCGTAGTCGACCGAGCGAATGACGTCACGAATATCCGTCGTCCAATCCTCCCATTTATCAATGTCGGGGATGAAGACGGCGGATTTATTCGGGCCGTCGATCCTGTAACCCACCGTTTCGGAATACTCCGGACGATGCGGTACTTCCAGCGGTGTGACCACAAGACGTGAATTGAGGTCGACCCGCTTGCGATCGGATAGCGGTCTGAGCTCAATATTCTCCAGCTTGACCAACTGACCCCACGGACCATTATTGGTCAAAAACTCGAACATGCGCGGCATGGCGTAAACAGGAATGCCTCGTGCGCCGACGGCTTCACGGCCGAAGTGCATGAGTCCCGTGTAATGCCCCATGTGTGCGTGGGTCAGGAATACGCCATCCAGCAAGTACTCAGTATCCGGTGCGGACTGGTGTAACCCGAAGAGTTGCTCGCGCATATCGGGTGTCGCGTCAAACAGGTATTTCGTTTTTGCGTCGGTATCGACAACGGCGATAGAACTCGTCAGTCGGCGCATATCCTTGTTTTCCCAGGCGCGCATGCAATGTGGCTGGTAGCAATTCGTCTGCGGATATCCTGCGTCCTGAGCGATACCAAGAACCTGCAGATAAACTTCAGATTCCGCGAGCGCCAGCGTCGGTGCGCTGAGCATTAGAAAAACGAAAAAACGAAACATGTTATTCCCGGTTGGACGCTGTCCAGAGAGTTTACGGTAATTCGAGCGCTGAATTTTCTCAAATGTCAACGGCCTGCTGACTCGATATTTTGGGTAGAATCTATCGCCATGAACATCGCAGGATTCATTTTTCGCCCGCTTTACTGGGCATCCGGGAAGGTGTTCTCGACCTGGGCACGGCCAGCGATACAGCCGAACGTGCCTGCCGATTACATTACCGACGACAAAGCAGCCGTTTGCTACGTTCTGGAAACAGGCGGGCTGGCCGATGTATTGGCGCTCGAGAAAGCCTGCGCCGAAAACGGTATGCCGTCACCGACCGAACCCTTCGAGTTTTGCGGTGTCCGGGAATCGAAGCGCTTTGTCGTCATGCGACGCCATAGCGGCTTTTGGGCACGTCGACCCAGCACGACGGGTTCCAAGCGTCTCAGGCGCCTCGTCGAAGGTGCAGACCATTGTGAGCAGGAACTGCTCCTGATTCCCGTCGCGATTTATTGGGGCCGATCACCCGAGAAAGAACATTCGTTCTTCAAGCTGATGTTGTCGGAAGACTGGGAAATCATCGGTCGAACCCGAAAGTTTTTCACCACCTTGTTACACGGTCGCGACACATTACTGCGTTTCAGTCACGCCTTACCCATCCGGTCGATATGCACAGGTGACATTGAAGCCAATATCGCGGTTCGAAAAGTGTCACGAATTCTCCGCGTGCATTTTCGTCAGCGCCGTACAGCGACAGTTGGCCCGGACCTCTCACATCGTCGAACGCTCGTAAAACAAGTCTTGCGGCAGCCGGAGGTTCGGCTGGCCATCGTCGCAGAGGCTGGCGACGATTATCGAAAGCAGGAGGTAGCCCGGCGCAAAGCCGAGAAATATGCCCTGGAAATAGCGGCGGATATTTCCTACCCCACGATCCGCATTCTCGTTCGCGTTTTGAGATGGCTGTGGAATCGAATTTACGATGGCGTTGAAGTCAATCACATGTCGCGCCTGCATGATGTCGCGACAGACAAGGAGATCATTTACGTTCCCTGTCACCGCAGTCACATTGATTACCTCTTGCTCGGCTATGTGACGTATGAGAACGGGCTGCACCTGCCGCATGTCGCCGCCGGCATCAATCTGAATATGCCCCTTGTTGGCGGGATTCTTCGCCGCGGCGGCGCGTTTTTTCTGCGCCGCAGCTTCAAAGGCAACCGCTTGTATGCCACGGTGTTCGACGCCTATATCAACCAGGTGCTCGTGAAAGGGCATTCGATGGAGTATTTCGTTGAAGGCGGGCGCAGTCGCACAGGTCGGTTGTTAGCGCCGAAGGGCGGCATGCTGGTGATGACGGTGAATTCCTATATCAACAGTCCACAACGTCCGATCGTCTTTGTCCCAGTCTATTTCGGTTACGAAAAATTGATTGAAGGTGATTCCTTTATCGGTGAAATGGGCGGCGCGCAGAAGAAGAAGGAAACGATCGGAGGGCTTATCAGTTCGATCAAGTCGCTCAAGGAACAGTTCGGCAAAGTCTACGTAAACATCGCGGAACCCATAGAGCTGGAATCGGTTCTGGATCGCTTGCATCCGGATTGGCGTGAACATGAGCCCGAAAACGGTGAGCGCCCACCCTGGCTGGCTGAGATTGTGGACGATCTTGGTACGGAAATTATGCAGGGTATTAATTCCGCAGCCGCTGTTACACCGATCAGTCTGCTGGCCTATGTACTCCTTGCGACGCCGAAACAGAAGATCGGGGTCGATGAGTTACGTCGGCAGCTCGATCTTAGTCTGAGAATCCTGCAGCGCTTCAGATATTCCGATTTGGTCACCCTGCCGGATATGAGTCCGGATCAGATTATCGAGCATGGCGAAAAACTCGAGGTCATTACCCGTTCCGCGCATCCGATGGGCGAAGTCATTCACATGACCGAGCAGACAGCCGTTTTGATGACCTATTTTCGCAATAACATCATTCATCTGCTGGCGGTGCCGGCCGCCGTCGCGTGCTGCTTCATCCAGGGCCAGAAGCTTGAGCACACGGAATTGCAACGCCTCGTCAAACTCATCTATCCCTTCATGAAAAAAGAGCTGTGCCTGAAATGGGATCAGAAAGACATCGACAAGGTGACCACTGAGGCGATTAAGTCATTGATCGATTTGGATATCCTTACTTATGGTAGCCGTAAGAAGACGCTGATTCGGCCGCCGGCCGGCTCCGAGAAAGCATTCCAACTGCTAATGCTGGGTCAGTCCATGGTGCCGATGTTGCAACGCTTCTATCTCGTCATTGCAATCCTGGTCCACAACGGTTCCGGCGTGTTGTCGCGAGGTCGTCTTGAGACCATGTGCCAGCAGAGCGCCGAGCGCCTGACGATGATTTACGGATTGCATTCGCCGGACTTCTTTAGCAAGACGCTGTTTCATGATTTCATACGCACTTTGCAGGATTTTGAGGTTCTGAGACGGAGTTCCGATGGCCTTATCGAATTCGACGACGACCTCACGAATATCGGCGCCGATGCGCGACTCGTGCTGGGTGAAGAAATTCGTCACAGCATTCTGTCACTCACGGTCACCGACGCTTAAGAAATCATGAAAGTCGTATCGCTTTACCGCTTCCTGGATCTAGAGGATCCGGAATCCTTCAGAGATGACCTAAAAGCCCTTTGCGATCAGGAATCGCTGCTTGGCACCATGCTCGTCGCGACCGAAGGCTTTAACGGTACGCTGGCCGGAAACGAGAGCTCTGTTCGCACGGTAATGGACTGGATTCGTGATCGCTTAGACATTGCAGAAGAACTGGATGCGCGTTGGACTGACGCTGAAGAAGCACCGTTCCGAAAGATGCGGGTCAAAGTCAAAAAAGAAATCGTGACGCTCGGACGCCCGGACATTTTGCCGCACAAAGGAACCGGGAAGTACGTGGATGCCGAGCGCTGGAACGACCTGATTTCAGATCCGGAAGTCCTTGTGATCGACACGCGAAATCACTATGAGGTCGAAGTGGGGACGTTTCCGGGCGCCATCGATCCCGGAAATGACAGCTTTCGGGAATTCCCGGAGTTTGCCAAAGAGCTCGCAGAGCAATCGACGGACCGGCCCTTGGCTATGTTTTGTACTGGCGGAATTCGCTGCGAAAAGGCAACGGCACTCATGCTCGAGCTGGGCTTCGACGAGGTCTATCACCTGCAGGGCGGAATTCTGAATTATCTGACTGAGGTCGACGACGAAGACAATAAATGGGACGGCGAGTGTTTCGTTTTTGACACTCGCGTGGCGGTCGATCGTGATCTCGCCGAAGGCGCCTATGTGCAATGCCACGCCTGTCGCCGCCCCTTGAGCACGGAGGACCTCGCGTCACCGGACTACCGGGAAGGTGTTTCGTGTCCCCAGTGCGTGAACGAAGCGGATGAGGACCGGCTCGCCCGTCTTGAAGAGCGCCGAAAGCAAGTCGCGCTGGCGGCGGAGCGCGGAGATATCCATATCGGGCCAAAAACCTGACCTGTTTCCTTGCGTCCGGCTGGCAGAAGGACTAAAAAGGTCCTTATGATTCAGCGATTTGCAAAATGCTTCAACGTAGTGCCTTCCCGCAGGGGAATCGCGATGCTGCTGGCGTTTTGGCTGAATCTGGCGCTGTTGCCCTGTGTGATGGCGTTAGAAGTGCCCGATGTAGGGCACGACTGCTGTCCACCGACGATCGAAATGCAGCAAGCAGATTGCTGCGATCTTGACGCTGTCACGCTGGACAAAGGTGATGGGGAGTTCGAGGGTTCAGATGATGTGCCGGTCACGACGACCGATTCCGCCTGGCCCTCTTTACCGTCTGTGGCTTCGAGCTGGCAGGCGAAGAAACCACCCGATCCCGGTAATCATTCCCCAGCGCTTCACAAACTCTTCTGCGTCTATCTGAAATAGAAGGCTTCTCGCTGTAAACCGTTCCACACCCGGTTAATAGAGCAGGAGCTTGACCCATGTTTTTCCAATTCGGGCAGATGCCCGGCAAAAAGTATTTTCATTCGACCGCAATTATTGCGATGTGTCTGTTGGTTTTTTCAGCGGCCAGCGCGGATCAGCGTGTGCCTTTGACGATTGCGGAGGCAGAGGATCTCGCCCTGCAAAACGAGCCGGGCTTCAGCGCTTTACAGGCAAGTGCCGATGCACTGAGATCGCAATCAATCGCAGCCGGTGCTTTACCCGACCCGACTTTGCGACTGGGGCTTTCGAATTTTCCGATTAGCAGTGGTGGCTTCAGCACGGAAGGAATGACACAAGCTCAGCTTGGGATTCGGCAGTCATTTCCGCGCAGCCGTCTTCGCTCTATGAACACGGCCCAATACCGTGCTCTGGCGAATGTGCAGTCGAGCAGCGCCGATGCTCGGAGTCGGAATGTGCTCGAGGCCGCTCGTTCTGCGTGGCTGGAGTCCTACTACTGGCAGCATGTGGAGCAGGTTCTGAATGAGTCGCACCCATTGTTCGCAGACCTGCTCGAGGTCACACAGTCGCTCTACGGCGTTGGCCGAAAATCGCAAAGTGATGTTATTCGGGCGGAACTCGAACTCCGACGCCTGGACGATCGCTTAATCGAGGCGAGACAATCGCGATCGAGCGCGCAAGGAATGTTGTCGGAGTGGTTGGGTACGGACGCGTATCGACCGGCAGCGAACAAGCTACCCAGTTGGGGGAGTTTGCCGCCGCGCGAAATGCTGCTGGAAAAGCTCGAATCCAATCCCGTGCTGCATGCTGCCAACGCAGAAATCGAAGTCCGGCAGGCGAAAGTCGGAATCGCGGAAGAAAGCAGCAAGCCCGGTTGGGCGCTTGATTTTGGATACGGTTACCGTGACGGCTATTTGCCAAATGGCGAGTCGCGATCTGACTTCGTCAGCGTCTCCGTCGTTGTTGATCTGCCGATATTCAAGAAGAACCGCCACGACCGGGATCTCTCGGCCGCTTTGAGTGCGCGCCGCGCAGCTGTATCCGACAAGGCGCAGGTTTCGGCGCACTTGCGAAGCCAGCTGAATATCGAATACACCCACTGGGTCGAACTCAACCGTCGTCTGCACTTGTACGAAACCGACATTCTCGAGTTGTCCGAAAGCCAGGCTGAGGCCGCTCTGTCGGCGTACCGAAGCGATGCCGGTGACTTTTCGGAGGTGATGGTCGGTCAGATCGATCACCTCAACACACGCCTTGAATACATCCGGATTCAGGTTGAGCGAGCCCAAAGCTACGCGACACTGGCCAGGCTCGGAGGATTACCCCGATGAATAAATCAACACTACTCGTCGCCGCGATGCTGATTGTCGCTGCGCTCGGTTTTATCGCCGGCAGATTCCAAACGCCTGAGGCTGACGTTTCACCCGCAAAAGCCGGAGACCGTGAGGTTCTTTACTGGGTCGCACCTATGGATCCCAATTTCAGGCGCGATGAACCTGGGAAATCGCCAATGGGAATGGACCTTGCGCCGGTCTACGCCGATCAGGTCGATACCCAACCGGGCGTCGTCAAAATCGATCCGACGGTTGTCAACAATATGGGTGTACGAACCGAGTTGGCAAAGCGCAGCGCACTATCTCGGAGAATTGAAACCGTTGGCTACATTGCCTACGACGAAGATACGGTGCATCACATTCACACTCGAGTGGATGGCTGGATCGAAGAGCTGGGGGCGAGGACAAGCGGCGAGGCGGTCCGAAAAGGTCAGCTACTCTTCGAGTTGTATTCCCCAACCCTTGTCAGTGCGCAGGAGGAGTATCTGTCCGTATTGCGTAGCGCTAACGTGGCGTTACGACAAGCGTCTGAGAATCGTCTGCTTGCTCTGGGCATAAGCGAGAGCGAAATCGACAGACTTAAGACGAAGCGAATCGTTCGACAACGCGTACCTTTCTATGCGCCTTCGGATGGTGTGATCGCACATCTGGGCGTTCGGCAAGGGATGTTCGTGACGCCCTCAACGGAAGTAATGGCGGTCGCAAAATTCGATAGCGTATGGGTACTGGCAGAAGTTCTCGAGCGCCAGGCGACCTGGGTTGAGGCCGGTCAGGCGGCCATCGTGACTCTGGACTATCTCCCGGGAACAACCCTGAACGGTACTGTGGACTACGTCTATCCGGAACTTGATCCGGTTACACGAACGCTAAAAGTGCGCCTGCGGTTTGAAAATGCCGACGAAGTACTGCGCCCCAATATGTTCACCAGTGTGTTGATTCACGGCAAGAGCACCGGCGATATCGTTAACGTTCCAGGGCGAGCGGTTATTCGTGGCGGTTCTGGTGACCGGGTTGTTGTCGATCTCGGTGAAGGGCGCTTTAAATCCAGGCCAGTGATCTTAGGCGTTGAGTCCGGCGACCGCGTCGCCATACGCAGCGGCCTTGAAGCCGGCGAACGCATCGTAACGTCCGCACAGTTCCTGATCGACTCAGAATCCAATATCGACTCTGCGCTCGATCGACTAAGCGCTGTCGACGCGGAGTCGGACGAATGATCAATCGGCTAATTCGCTGGTCCATCGAGAATCGGGTTCTGGTTCTTCTTATGGCTGTCTTCGTAACTGCCTGGGGTCTCTATTCTGTAAGCCAGACACCCGTTGATGCGTTGCCGGATCTCTCTGATGTACAAGTCATCATCAAGACGTCATTCCCGGGACAGGCGCCACAAGTTGTCGAAAATCAAGTGACGTATCCGCTCACGACGGCCATGCTCTCTGTGCCACAGGCCGTGACAGTTAGAGGCTATTCCTTCTTCGGTGATTCCTACGTCTACGTAATTTTTGAAGACGGGACGGATCTCTATTGGGCACGCTCCAGAGTGCTCGAGTATCTGAATCAGGTATCGGCCAGACTGCCGGCAAATGCAACGCCGGCGCTGGGGCCCGATGCGACCGGCGTCGGCTGGATATACGAGTACGCTCTGGTCGATCGCACCGGCAAACATGACCTCGCAGAGCTTCGCAGCCTGCAGGACTGGTTCCTGAAGTTCGAACTCCAGACCGTGCCAGGCGTTTCGGAAGTCGCCAGCATCGGCGGCATGGTTCGGCAATATCAGGTGGTCGTCGACCCCGATAAATTACGCGCCTTTAATCTGCCTTTATCGAAAATCAAGTCCGCTATTCGCTCGGGTAATCAGGAGAGCGGTGGCTCCGTTATCGAGATGGGCGAGGCCGAGTATATGGTCCGTGCTACGGGCTATTTGCAAGGGCTGGCAGATCTTGCTGCGATTCCGCTGGGCGTCAACGATCAGGGAACACCGCTGCTGCTGTCAGACGTCGCCGACCTGCAGGTGGGGCCGGAAATGCGTCGTGGTATTGCTGACCTCGATGGCGAGGGAGAAGTTGTCGGCGCGGTAGTCGTCATGCGTTGGGGTGAAAATGCTTCGAAAACGATCGCGGCCGTAAAAGACCGGCTGGCCGAACTGCAAAGCGGTCTGCCGGATGGTGTCGAAGTCGTAACAACCTACGATCGATCTGAATTAATTAACCGCTCCGTCGCGACGTTGGAAAGAAAACTGGTCGAGGAGTTTCTCGTCGTCGCACTGATATGCGCCGTGTTTCTTTTTCATTTGCGATCATCGGCCGTAATCATCCTGAGTTTGCCGCTCGGAATTCTCATCGCCGTCATCATAATGAGGATGCAGGGGATCAATGCCAACATCATGTCGCTCGGCGGAATCGCGATTGCAATTGGCGCGATGGTTGATTCCGCGATCGTGATGATCGAGAACGTCCACAAACACATCGAAAAGGAACCGCTGACCGACGAGAATCGCTGGCGAATTATCGGCGATGCGGCAACAGAGGTAGGCGCGCCACTGTTCGTATCACTTTTGATTATCACCCTGAGCTTCCTGCCGGTCTTTACGCTCGAAGCACAGGAGGGCCGATTATTTGCGCCGCTGGCTTTTACGAAGACATACGCGATGGCGGCTGCAGCTGGGCTATCGGTCACGTTGGTGCCAGTCTTGATGGGCTATTTCATTCGCGGCAAGGTCATCTCGGAGAAACGAAACCCGATTAATGTGGGGTTGATTCGTATCTACCGACCCATGATTGAGGTCGTAATCCGGCGCCCAAGAACGGTTTTGTTGCTTGCCGCTATTTTGCTGCCCATTGGTCTTTGGCCCGCGACTCGGCTCGGCTCGGAATTCATGCCGCCGCTCGATGAAGGCGACTTGATGTACATGCCGACGACATACCCGGGAATATCCGTGGACAAAGCCAGGGAAATACTGCAGCAGACGGATAAACTGATACTCACCGTGCCCGAGGTGAAACGTGTTTTTGGCAAAATTGGGCGCGCGGAGACAGCGACGGACCCGGCACCGCTGACGATGATCGAGACAGTCATTCAGCTGAAGCCGCGAGAGGAATGGCGCGCGGGGATGACGCCCGAATCAATACGAGACGAACTGGATCGCGTCGTCAATTACACGGGTTTGACCAACGCCTGGGTAATGCCGATCAAAACTCGCATCGATATGCTGGCGACTGGAATTAAGACACCTGTCGGGATTAAAATCGCAGGTCCTGATCTGAAAGTCATAGAGGGGATCGGGCAGCAACTGGAGAACGTCTTGCGAGGCGTTCGCGGTACAGCTTCGGTGTACTCCGAGCGAGTAGCAGGCGGACGATATATTGATGTCGACATCGATCGCGAGCGCGCGGCACGCTACGGCCTGAATATCGACGATATTCAGGATGTCGTGCAAACGGCCGTCGGTGGCATGACTGTCACCGAAACGGTTGAGGGGCTTGAGCGCTATTCAGTGAATGTCCGTTATCCCCAGCGTGTTCGTAATTCTGTGCAACAACTCCGCTTATTGCCGATCGTTACCCCGGCAGGCGCTCGTATCGCGCTAGCTGACGTTGCGACTGTCGACGTTGTCGACGGTCCGCCTGTTATCAAGAGCGAGAATGCGCGTCTCAATGGCTGGACCTATATTGACATCGCCGACCGTGATCTCGGCTCCTTCGTGGCGGATGCGCAGAAGATCGTCGCGGACTCCGTTGAATTGCCAGCTGGCTACTCGCTAGCCTGGTCGGGTCAGTACCAATACATGGTTCGTGCTCAGGAGCGCCTTACTGTCGTCGGTCCAGTGACGCTCGCGATTATCATGCTGCTTTTGTATATCAATTTTCGGCGCTTTACCGAGGTCGCGATGATAATGGGTACTCTGCCGCTCGCCTTGATAGGGGGGTTCTGGCTGTTGTATATGCTGGGCTATGAACTATCGGTGGCCGTTGGCGTTGGCTTCATCGCTCTCGCTGGCGTCGCTGTAGAGATTGGCGTTATTTTGCTTGTTTATCTCAATCGAGCGATTCAATCGCAAAAAGAGGCGGCAAAAGCCGCCGGTCGCGAGCTTGGTTTGGCGGATATTCAACAGGCGGTCATTGACGGTGCCGTAATGAGAGTGCGCCCTGTGATGATGACGGTGGCGGCGACGATCGGCGGACTATTGCCGATCATGTTCGGTAGCGGAACCGGGTCGGAGGTGATGCGTCGAATTGCGGCTCCGATGGTGGGCGGGCTGATCAGTGCCACTGTTTTGACGTTGTTGGTCATTCCAGCATTGTTCTTGCTGTTGCGGCAGCGTGAGGAGCTTGTCTGACGTTCGCTCTTACGCGTCAAGATCGGGAATCATCTCACTCTCAAGATTCATGATCATGTCTTTCAGGAGCAGTTTGCGTTTCTTGAGTCGCCGAATGCGAAGCTGGTCGATCATCGGGTCGTGCTGCAACCGATCGATAAGGTAATCAAGATCTCCGTGACTGGCGCGAAGCTCTCTGAGTCGGTCAAGCTCCTTAAACGATTCGGTATCGATCTTATCGGTCATTCTGCCATGCTACTCGCTTCCGGCAGCAGCGCCAACCAGTCACGGTCTGACGCGCCAATGACGAAAAAGAACGGATTTAATATGTCTGATTTCGTGTTATATTTCATCGGCTTACCGTCCAAAGTGACGACGCTTCCGCCCGCTTGTTCTACGACAGCCTGAGCGGCTGCAGTGTCCCACTCAGAGGTAAGACCGAGTCTTGGATAAAGGTCCGCTCCACCTTCCGCTATCACGCAGAATTTCAGGGAGCTGCCCATCGGGATCATGTCGCAGTCGCCAAGGCTTTCGAGGTAGGCGTCGAGGCTGGCACCCCGGTGCGAACGGCTGCCGACCACTCGCACCGGACTGGCGCTGCTTGCCGAAACCTGAATGGTCTCCACAGAGCCATCGGCGTTGCGTCGTTCGGCGCCATGGCCTTCACAACCGATGTAAGTCACGTCCGTGACGGGGACGTAGACAACACCGAAAACCACTTTCTGCTGGTCAATCAAAGCGATGTTTACCGTGAATTCTCCATTGCGATTGACGAATTCCCTGGTGCCGTCCAGCGGATCAATGAGCCAGTAGCGATCCCACTGACTGCGCTCCTCGAAGCCTGGCAGTCCTGATTCCTCCGAGATAATGGGCATGCCCGGTGTCAGCGCCTCAAGACCTGCAACAATGCAGTAATGTGAGGCGAGGTCGGCCTGTGTCAGAGGCGAATCGTCGTCTTTGCTTTGCACCTCAAAATCAGACGAGTAAACTTCGAGGATTGCCTGGCCAGCTTTTTGAGCCAGGGCAACGACGGGATCAATCAGGGATTTCATTCCGGTTCCTGCAAACATTCGGGGCGCGCAGTATAACAATGAAAAACCTTCCGCAATCGCCGTTAGAGAAGGTCGAGACCCTGATGCTCGACATGGACGGTACATTGCTCGATCTCGCCTACGACAACTACATGTGGCGGGAGCATATTCCGCGCCACTATGCGATCGATAACGACTTGCCACACGAGGATGCGAGGCAGCTATTGTCCGACAAGTTTGCGCTCGCGCAGGGGGATTTGCGCTGGTACTGCCTCGACCACTGGTCGGAGCACCTGGGAATCGATGTTGTGCAGCTGCATCACGATGTCAGTCATCGAATCGGTTTCTTGCCGGGCGCACTCGATTTTCTAAAAAAAGTCTGCGGCAAGACGATGCGAGTGCTGCTAGTGACCAACTCTCATCGGGAAACGCTGAATCTCAAGGATGCGGTGACGGGTCTTTGTGATCACTTCGATGGTGTCCACAGCTCCCACGATTACGGACACGCCAAGGAAAGTCAGCAATTCTGGAATGCCCTGCAGGACGATGTTGGTTTCGATCCGAAGACGACGCTTTTCGTCGACGATAGCTCTTACGTTCTGCGCAGCGCGCACGAATACGGCGTCGGCGCGTTACTCAAAGTTACGCAACCCGATACACGTTTGCCGGAAAAGAATTCGTCCGAGTTTGCCGGCGTACGAGGCGTCGCCGATATTTTGGCGTAGGAGCGGCAATTAAGGTGACAGTGACCCTATTTCACATGATGAAATAGGGTCACTGTCACCTTAATTGCTAGCGTCGTCGGCTATGTCCGCCGGAACTCCGCTGCCCGCCACCCGGTTTGCCACCGCGGCGTTGCTGCGGTTTGCGCGGGCGCGGTTTCGGTCGAACGAGCTTCGGCAAGTCATCGGGATCGTAGTTCGCAAACGGAATCTTATGGCCGATGTACTTCTCAATATCAGGCAATGACACCGAGTAGGTTTCACAGCCGAGGCTGAGGGCATTACCGGATGCGCCGGCTCGTGCTGTTCGTCCGATTCTGTGCACGTAATCTTCTGCGTCATGCGGCAGGTCATAATTGATGACGTACTCGACGTCGGGAATATGCAGGCCTCTCGACGCAACATCGGTGCCGATAAGGACGCGCAGCTTGCCTTCCTGAAAATCCGTCAACAGGCGTTCGCGCTTTTTCTGCGGTACATCGCCGGAAATCGCTGCCGCGTGAATCCCATTGGCTTCGAGGTAGTCCTGAACTTTTTCGGCTTCGCGCTTCATATTCACAAAGATCATGATGCGGCCTTCGCCGATTTCTCGAAGCAATCCTATCAGGAGCGGCATCTTGTCCTCGTTGGACGGATAGAAGATGGCTTGTCGCACGTTGTCGGCCGTCACTTTTTCCGGCTCGATTCGAATTAATTCAGGTTCGTTCATGTGTTCGTAGGCGAGCTCCAATACCCGCTGCGACAAGGTCGCAGAGAACAACATATTCAGTCGCTTGTCCGGGTCTGGAAGACGCCGAAGTAAATAGCGAATGTCCTTGATAAAGCCAAGATCGAACATACGGTCAGCTTCGTCGAGAATCGCGACCTGAACCTGATCGAGCTTGAAAACGCCCTGTTTGAAGTAATCGATGATCCGACCGGGTGTCCCGATCAGGAGATCGACACCGTCCGTGAGCGTTTTGCGTTGTTTTTCATAATCCGTGCCGCCGTACGCGAGACCGATCGTCAATCCGGTATGTTTGCCCAAAAGATCAGCATCCTTGGCAATTTGTATGGCCAATTCCCGCGTTGGAGCAAGCGCAAACATGCGTGGCTGCTTCTGTCCTTCCGGAGCCGCCTCCTGGTTGCTGAGCAGGCGCTGGAAAGCGGCAATCAAAAAAGCCGCTGTCTTGCCCGTGCCGGTTTGTGCCTGGCCCGCGACATCACTGGGTTTCAGCGCGATCGGAAGCGTATTGGCCTGAATCGGCGTACAGAATTCAAAGCCGGCATCGCGGATGCCAGCCTGGATGCTCTCGTGGAGCTCCAATGAGTCGAATCTGAGATCACTCAGATGGTTTTCAGACATAAGATTAGAACCGGAAAATATGCGTTAAAAGCTTGCAAATTGGCTCGCGAAGCGGTCAAATTGGCCTTAATTCGACGCGACACTCGTCGCAAGCCAGTTTCGCTTTCCTTACGATCCAGAAAGAAGCCGGAAATAGTCGGCGTTAAAAGCTGCGACATAGTGCCTGATAGTTAAGGCAGCGTCATCCGTTTTATCAATGTTCGTTCGTCAGAGGGGCTGACCACGGGCAAAACCACTTCTTTACCTATTCACTTCATTTGGAGGATACAGCCGGTGAGCGACAAGATTGTGCACACCACGGACGGCAGTTTCGACGCCGACGTTACTAATAATGAGAATCCTGTACTAATCGACTTTTGGGCCGAATGGTGCGGACCGTGCAAGATGATTGCACCGATTCTTGACGAAGCAGCAGACGAATACGAGGGCAAGCTCTCGATCGTAAAACTCAATGTAGATGAGAATCCGAACGTCGCACAGAAGTTCGGGATCCGCAGCATACCGACTTTGATTCTGTTCAAAGACGGCGCCGTTCAGGCACAAAAACTCGGCGCGATGTCCAAGTCGCAACTGGCCGAGTTTATCGACACCAATATCTGAGAGAGATTAATTGTCTAATACAAACGCACCACAAAAGCCCCGGTCTAACCGAGCGGGCAATAAGGGCAAGGGCAATCCGAACCGCCAACGTCGCCGCCGTCGCCCACAGTCGAACGAGTATCCGGATGACGAGGGATCGCTTGAGGTAATCCCGCCCGATCAGCTCGAGGCTACCAAGGACATAATGAACCTGACGGAGCTTAAAACCCGTCCGGCTGCCGCTTTGGTTGAACTGGGTGAGTCGCTGGGCGTTGAGAATCTCGCGCGCTCGAGAAAGCAAGACATGATCTTCTCGATCCTGAAGGCACACGCCAAGTTGGGAGAGCATATTTACGGCGATGGCGTACTCGAGATCCTGCAGGATGGCTTCGGCTTTCTGCGTTCGTCCGACAGTTCCTACCTCGCTGGACCCGACGATATATACGTCAGCCCGAGTCAGATCAGACGATTTAATCTAAGAACCGGTGATACGGTTTCCGGCTTGATTCGTCCGCCAAAAGAAGGTGAGCGATATTTCGCCTTGCTGAAAGTCGGTCAGATCAATCATGACGGTCCGGAAGCTGCTAGTAGTAAGGTTCTCTTCGAGAATCTCACGCCGTTGTTCCCGAAAGATCGTTTGACGCTTGAGCAGGGTAACGGCAGTACAGAGGATCTTACCGCCCGAATCATCGACATGGTCGCGCCAATTGGTAAGGGCCAGCGCGGACTGATCGTTTCTCCGCCGAAGGCGGGTAAGACGATGCTGCTGCAGAACATTGCATCCGCGATTGTTGCGAACAATCCGGAAGTCGAACTGATGGTTTTGCTCATTGATGAGCGACCTGAGGAAGTGACGGAGATGACGCGTACCGTTCGCGGCGAAGTTGTCTCATCGACCTTCGATGAGCCGGCAAGTCGCCACGTACAGGTCGCCGACATGGTGATCGAGAAGGCCAAGCGCCTTGTCGAGCACAAGCGCGATGTGGTCATTCTCCTGGATTCAATCACTCGATTGGCACGTGCGTATAACACCGTTGTTCCGTCGTCAGGCAAGGTGCTGACCGGTGGCGTTGATGCGAACGCGCTGCATCGTCCGAAGCGTTTCTTTGGTGCTGCACGAAACATCGAGGAAGGCGGTAGTCTGACGATTCTCGCGACGGCACTTGTCGACACGGGTTCCAAAATGGACGAAGTGATCTACGAGGAATTCAAAGGCACGGGTAATATGGAGATCCATCTGGATCGACGTATTGCTGAGAAGCGCACGTTCCCGGCGATCAACATCAACCGTTCCGGCACTCGTAAGGAAGAGTATCTGACGGCACCGGACGAGCTGCAGAAGATGTGGATACTGCGCAAGCTATTGCATCCGATGGATGAGCTTGCGGCGATCGAGTTCCTGCTGAGCAAGTTGCAGGACACGAAAACCAACACGCAGTTCTTTGAGGCGATGAAGCGCTAATACCGCGCCTTAACAAGCAGTAACAAAAAGGGGCCCTGTCAAAAGGGCCCCTTTTTTTGTTCGAAACGAGCTGCGGCTACCTAATCGTCCGCGAAGAACTCGATATTGCCGGTCTCGATGGAATACTCTGCGCCGATAATCTGTAAGTCGCCAGCGTCAACCAGCTGCTCGAGAATTAGCGAGCCGTGTCGAAGCCTTTCGACGGATGCTCGGACATTCGCACGTACGCAGCTGCTAATAACTTTCTCATCGTCGAGATCACTATCATCGTGCAATACCGGCTCAAGGGCCGGGCGGATGCGATCGACGATTGCGCGCAGGTTTGGCGAGCGCACCGATTCTTTCAGTGCGAGTTCCTTCAACGTTGCGGTGATCGCCCCACAGTTACTGTGCCCTAAAACGACAACCAGACGCGTACCGAATTGTTTGGCCGCAAATTCGATACTGCCAATTTGTGACGGTGCGACGATGTTTCCGGCGACTCGGATTACAAACAGATCGCCTATGCCTCTATCAAAAATAAGCTCAGTCGGTACGCGCGAATCCGAACAGGCAAGAATGATCGCAAAAGGATTCTGCGGAGTCGCGGCACCGGCCTTATGTTCACGGCTGGCCAGCGTCTCGTCGCTGACCTCATCGTTCACAAATCGGCGATTGCCTTCACGAAGGCGTTCGAGTGCATCAACGGCAGATATCATCACTCAACAGTAACCTGAATCGTAATCAGCGGGCAATCCATCGATGCAGGAACACGCCGGACCCCGACGGAAAATCGGTCTGATCTTTGGCGAGCTCCACGTAGCCATCGGTGGCTGACAAGGACGCGAAATCGCCGGACGTATTGGTTTTCACCGGCATCGCCAGAATCTGACCCGCCGCACTGGACAGGAGCTTCACCGGTTGGAAGCAGGTCAATGCGGGCTTGAAAGCGATGTTCGAGGCAAGTGCCGCGAACTCAGGCGGGGCTGGTGCCATGCCGGAGGCTTTGGCGAGCGCCGAAACCACATACTGACGGCAGCAAACCAAAGCCGAAACAGGGTTGCCTGGTAAAGCGAATACAAGCTGACCATCGGGTCCTTTGCCAAACCACATCGGCTTGCCTGGCCTTTGACTGACTTTGTGGAATACGACATCTACACCAAGCTCTGAGAGGACCTGTGGCACGTAGTCGGCCTTGCCCATAGAGACGCCACCACTCAACACAAGAACGTCGACAGCCTCAATGTGGGCCGCCAGACGGGTGCGTAGTTGGTCAATGTCGTCAACGATATGGTCGTGTTCGACTTGTTTGTAGCCGTGGCTTTTCAGCAGCGACAAAATGGCGGGCCCATTCGACAGGCGAATTTGGTGCGGCCCAATGGGCTCGCCAGCGGCGACCAGTTCATTGCCGGTCGATATCACGCGAATAACAGGGTCTCTTGCGACGGCGACCTCTGTTTCTCCGCAGGATGAGATAACCGCAATATCGAGCGGTGAAATCCGTTTTCCCGGGGTCAGAAGATGTGCGCCTTTGGCGAAGTCTGATCCGTGCGGATGAACGAAGCGATTCTTTTTTACGTCGTAAATGGCTTCGATTTCGGCGGCGTTGTCGGTCACGGCAATTCGCTCGACCGGCACGATGCAGTCCGCATTCGTGGGCAGCGCTGCCCCGGTCATAATTTCGATGCAGTGCCCTGCATCGAGCGTTAGTACCTCATCGCCTGCCGCCTGCATTGCCTGAATCGGGAAATTGCGCTGTCCACCGTCGTAGTCCGACCAGGCCAGTGCAATGCCGTCCATCATCACTCGATCAAAAGGCGGCTGGCTGCGTTCCGCGCGAACGATCTGCTGAAGTACTCGCCCGGTCGCCTTGTCGGTCGCAAGCATTTCGGCAGGGAAGGCCGGCGTCTCAGCCAGCACAGCTTGCAGCGCTTCAGCCGTCGTTAGCACAGCTCTCTAGCTTCGCTCGCGGGCGATCGCCCGGTGACCAATGTCCCGGCGGGAATACACGTCTCGCCAGCGAATCTTGTCGACGGATTCGTAGGCCGCAGCGGCCGCCTTTTCGACGGACTCACCCAGGCCAACGACACACAATACGCGCCCACCACTGGTGACCACGTCGTCGCCCTTGGATGATGTGCCGGCATGAAATACTTTCTGATAATCGCTGTCGGCATTATCGAGTCCCGCAATAGTCATGCCTTTCTCGTAAATGCCCGGATAACCGCCAGCCGCGAGTACGACGCCTAACGCCGCTCGCGTGTCCCACTCGGCGGAACAATTGGCCAGCGTCCCATCGAGCGTCGCGCTGCAGATATCGGTAAGGCTGGATTTTAGTCGAGACAGGATGGGCTGTGTTTCAGGATCGCCCATGCGGCAATTGAACTCGATCACTTTCGGCGTGCCGTCAGCCATGATCATCAGGCCGGCGTACAGAAAGCCAAGATACGGGTAGCCGTCGGCTCGCATGCCCTCGAGCGTTGGATTGATTACCTCGTCCATGATGCGCTGTTCGATCTCTGGCGTGACGACCGGGGCCGGGGAATAAGCCCCCATGCCGCCAGTGTTCGGACCTGTATCGCCTTCGTCTCGAGCCTTGTGGTCCTGCGAGGTGGCCAGTGGCAAGACCGTCGTGCCATCCGTGACTACGATGAAACTGGCTTCCTCGCCGTCGAGAAACTCTTCGACAACAATTCGGGCGCCGGCGGCGCCAAAGCTGCCACCGTCGAGCATGTCGGTTGCGGCCGCTTCGGCGTCTTCGAGTGTCATGGCGACGATGACGCCTTTGCCCGCAGCGAGCCCGTCGGCCTTGATGACGATGGGCGCTCCGCGTTCTCGAATATAGGCAATTGCGGGTTCGAGATCGGTAAAATTCTGGTAATCCGCTGTAGGGATATTGTGTCGTGCGAGAAAGTCTTTGGTAAACGCCTTGGAGCCTTCGAGTTGCGCCGCGGCCGCGCTGGGCCCAAAGCAAGGCAGGCTCAATGAAGTGAAATGATCGACGATGCCGGCGACGAGCGGAGCCTCGGGTCCGACGATCGTCAAATCTATGCTCTCGTCCACTGCGAGCTTCGCCAGCGCATCGATGTCGTCAGCCGACACGGCGACATTGCGAACCTTTTCCTCGCGATCCGTTCCAGCGTTCCCAGGTGCGACCAGGACCTCCTCGACGTCTGCCGAGTGAGCGCACTTCCAGGCGAGTGCATGCTCGCGTCCGCCGTTGCCAATAATCAGGACTTTCATCAACTCAACTCTTTGGCCGCCTTCGGCGACCCGCTTCGCTTCGCGCGTGAGACGCGCTCCTACTAGTGTCGGAAGTGGCGCATACCCGTAAAGACCATCGCGAGACCGTGTTCGTTCGCGGCTTGAATAACTTCGTCATCCCGCATCGACCCACCCGGCTGAATAATAGCTGAGATGCCGGTTGCCGCCGCCGCATCGATGCCGTCGCGGAATGGGAAGAAAGCATCGGATGCCATAACCGAGCCTTGAATCTCGAGATCTTCATCTGCAGCCTTAATCGCGGCGATCTTGGTGCTGTATACGCGGCTCATCTGGCCCGCACCAACACCAATCGTCCTATTGTCTTTGCAGAAAATAATGGCATTCGACTTCACGTACTTCACAACGGTCCAGGCGAATAGCATATCCCGGATCTGCTGCGGCGTCGGTGCCAGGTCAGTAACGACCTTGAGATCGCTCTCGGAAATAACGCCGAGATCGGAGTTTTGAACCAACAGCCCACCGGAAACCTTTTTGAAATCGAAGCCGGCTTGCGCTGCTGCTGGCCATTCGCCGATCTCCAGAACGCGTACGTTTTTCTTTGCCGCGACTACTTCGAGGGCATTGGCGTCAAAGGCCGGTGCGACAATCACTTCTACAAACTGTCGTTCGACGATAGCTTCGGCCGTCTTTAGGTCAAGCGGGCGATTAAACGCGATGATGCCGCCAAAGGCCGAGGTCGGATCTGTTTTGAACGCCTTGTCATAGGCATCAATAAGGGTGTCGGCCACGGCTACGCCACAGGGGTTGGCGTGCTTTACGATGACGCAAGCGGGATTCTCAAACTGTTTCACGCACTCAAGCGCCGCGTCGCTGTCGGCGATGTTGTTGTACGAAAGCGCTTTGCCTTGCAGTTGCTTCGCGGCAGCCAATGATCCCGCCGGCGTCTGCTGGTCAACGTAAAACGCAGCGTTCTGGTGTGGATTCTCACCGTACCGCATCCGCTCTGACAAATTCCCTGCATATAGAAAACGCTGTCCAAGTGCATCGTCGCCAAGAGAATTTGACAGGTATTTGGTGATAGCAGTGTCGTAGCTCGCAGTGTGTGCGTAGGCTTTCGCTGCCAGGCGTCGGCGACTGTCGAGTGATAGCTTGTCGTTCTTGAGGTCTTCGAGAACTGACTCGTAGTCACCCGGTTCAACAATCACGGCGACACCGTCGTGATTCTTGGACGCCGCACGAATCATTGCGGGTCCGCCAATATCAATGTTCTCAATCGCCTCATCGATCGTCGCGTCTTCCCGAGCGATGGTCTGCTCGAAGGGGTATAGATTAACGACCAATAAATCGATGGGTTCGATTCCGTGTTCGGTCATCACGGCTTCATCGGTGCCGCGACGTCCGAGCAGACCGCCATGGATCACCGGGTGCAGTGTCTTCACGCGGCCGTCCATGATTTCCGGGAAACCGGTCTTTTCCGAAACCTCGATCACTTCGAGTCCGGCTTCACGCAGTGCCTTACACGTACCGCCTGTGGAAAGAATTTCTACGCCGAGCTCGGCCAGGCCAGAAACAAAAGGAATCAAACCACGCTTGTCAGAAACACTGACCAGCGCGCGTCGTACGTTGAACATCAAATCACCTGGAGGGAAAGAGGGGGGCTGCCGGAATGACCGTTATCTAAGTAGAGAATAAGTCCTGAGTTTCTTGCGTAAGGTGCCGCGATTCAGACCGAGTATGCCGGCGGCCTGGCTTTGGTTGCCTTGCGTGTAATCCATAACCGCCTTGAACAGCGGCCGTTCTACTTCACCAATGACGAGGTCGTACAAATCCCCCGGGCGATCGCCGTTTAATGTGGTGAAATATTGATTTAGAGCGTCTTCAGTGTGTTTACAGAGCGGCTTTTTGCCGTTTGTCAGCTTCGATGAGCTGTTCTTATTGATGTTTGCCACGTTGCTTCAATCCTGAATCGCGGTCGACCCACTTCCGGGCCGAGCTTTACTCCCAAAGCTTCAGGAAAATCATGCCGCCAAAGAATCGCCTCCGTCCTCTCGATCGAAGTAGGTCTTGGTCAGTCTGATTTGTTCTGAAGCACTTTCGACACGCACCACCTGATGACGAAATTCGTCGGCATTTGCCAGGCTGTTGCAATACCAGGTCAGGTGCTTGCGAGCCACTCGAACTCCGGTGAGTTCCCCATAGAACCGGTGTAGTTCGCCCAAGTGGTCGAGCATAATATCACGCAATTCGTATTTATCCAGCTGCGGCTTTTCCCTACTCGCACTAAAAAGATGCGAGAGCTCTCGAAAAATCCACGGACGACCTTGCGCGCCGCGGCCGATCATCAAGCCGTCGCAATTCGTTAGACGCAATACTTCAAGCGACTTCTCGGAAGTGGTGATATCCCCATTGGCGATGACAGGAATGCCGATCGCCTCTTTTACGTGAGCGATGGTTTCGAATTCAGCCTCGCCTTTGTAGCGACATGCGCGAGTTCGACCGTGAACGGCGAGCGACTGGATGCCGCAGTCCTCAGCAATTCGCGCGATATTCACCGCATTTCGATGATCCGGGTCCCAGCCCGTTCGAATTTTCAGGGTGACCGGCACGTCGACTGCGCTCACGACCGCAGTCAAAATCGACACCACCAGTTTTTCGTCTTTTAGCAAGGCGGAGCCAGCCAGCTTCTTGCAGACCTTTTTGGCTGGACAGCCCATATTGATGTCAATGATTTGGGCGCCACGATCGACGCAGGCAATCGCGGCCTGAGCCAGCTGCTCGGGCTCGGAACCGGCTATTTGCACAACCACCGGCTCGGCATCGAGATCGAGATCGAGCCGAAACCGCGATTTCGACGTTTGCCAGAGGCTCGTATCCGCGGTCGTCATCTCCGATGTCGTCATTCCGGCACCAAATCGCCTGCAGATGCGCCGAAACGGCGCATCCGTAACGCCGGCCATGGGGGCGAGCACGAAGGGCTTGTCGATGGTGTAAGGGCCGATTTTGAGTGGTGGCAGGATCATCGAAGAAGTTTATCGCAGGAGGCGACTTGAAGTCGTGTACAACACTGATCATGCAGTGCGAGCGGTCGCTATTTGAAATCGCTTGCTTTGCAGCGCAGTTGCCCGTCGGTCATTCGGTAGCACACATCCACTTTATAACCCGAGGCCTCGACGGGAGGTGCCTTGATCGATATGACGGCATTGAATGTGTTGCCGGGTGCCACGAGTTTTCGGGGGTCAAGGTCGGTCGGTAAGTATTCTGCAGGGTCCAGTACCTGATTACCCAGTGTTTCCAGGAACCGATCCGTCAAGGATATGCTCACCAATGGATAAGGCAAAGGACCCTCGGAGTCATTACCTATCCGAGAATAGACGGTGAGACTCTCCTCGCCCTCCTCAACCTGAATGGTGTCGTTGGAGGCTTCGATTCTCCAGCCAGTAATATCCCACGCCGGTTGCACGGGTTGACCGATCGCCCGATACACCTGACCGACGGTATTGCTGAAGGCCGGGATCGTGGCGAGCGCTTCGCGGGACTGGTGCATTGCCTGGAGTCCGAGAACAATTACGAGTAATACGATGCCGCCGATCATGCCGTAGCGTAGCCCACCGGATTGCGGGGCTTGTTCCGCTTCGGCTGCCCTGGCGATCTCAGCAAGTTCTGCTGCCGCGGCGACATCGGCCGCGAGCTTTTTGGTGTCGCGTTCAGAGCGAACGGTTTCGCCCTCCATGATTATGGTCTCGTAAAGTTCGTCACCGTCGTCATCCGCGAGTCCGTCTTCGACCTCACTGACTCTCTCCTCCAGCGCCATCTTCTCGGCGTCTTTGTCAGGCATGACGATGGTCGACGCAAAGCCGTCATCGTCCTTTATGGCGAGCGCCATGAGATCCTCATCGATTTGCATATTGACGGTGTGCTCTTCTTCCGTCATCGGTGGTACAAAGTACTTGTCGGAGTCTTCTTCGTCTTCTTCCGGTTCAATATCGATGGACGCAGCCGCCTCAGAAGCGAGCTCTGCTTCGATTGAGTGCGCTTCGACGACAGGTTCTTCAATGAGTTCGGCCGGTTCATCGAGCAGGTCCAGCTGTTCGAGTTCGTCCTCAAGTTCGTCCTCAAGTTCGTCCTCAAGTTCGTCTTCGAGTTCAAACTCCAACTCTGCCTCGGGTGCTTCGTCCAGGTCATCGTCGAGGTCCTGTTCGAGTTCATCGACCAGATCTTCAAGCTCGTCGACCAATTCGTTGTCTTCGGGCTCAACTTCGTTAATGCCACTCAGGTCGATGCCCATTGCTTCGGCTTGCAGCGCAAACTGAGTATCCATGTCGAGGGGTTTATTTTTGTCTGAAATCTCGGCAGGTTCTTCCAACAGCTCCGCATCGACAGCGTCATCTTCGTCGGTCGCGTCATCCTCGACCAGCGCGTCGGGCGAAACAGCAACCTCATCAACGAGATCCTCGAATTCGCCCAGGATGTCGGTCCATTCGCCGGGTTCGCTGAGTGCGAAATCGGGCACGGGTTCTTCAACCGCAGCGGGCTCATCCGTTTCTTCGTCAGACGTAAACAGCTCTGATTCGATATCGGGCGCGCGCAGTGAGTCGTCGTTTAGATCGAAGTCGTCCGGCAGTGGCGTGTTGTCGTCGAAGCGTAATTCGTCGACGGAAGTTCTGACATCGGCGATTTCCACGTCTTCAAAAATTTCTGGCGAGTCAACAACCTCGGGCGTGGCGGTCAGGAATTGATCGATGGGAGTATGGGCATCGTCGAGATACTCATCCACATTCGTCGCATTGACGATCACGCCGGCATCGTCGTCGTCGGCCGCCGGGGCCGCCGCTTCGTCTTCGTCCAGAACTCGCCACTCGACACCGGTGTCCTGGATGCGAACGTCAGAGCCCGCGAGCTCGTCCAGCGTCTTCAACAGCGCGGCACTTTGTTCCGCCGAAATGCTGTGCGGCAGGCCGCTATCGGTTTCTATGATTTCAGGCGTCAGCTCCGGTACCGCTGCGTCGGCCTCCTGCGGCGCTGGCTGCTTCGGCATTTCCTCAGACAAGTAGGCGAGCGCATTAAAAGCGCTGCCGCAGTTTCCACAGCGGACCTTGCCGGCCGCCTGTTTCAAGACCTCGGCTGTCACTCTAAATGCTATTTCGCAATCTGGGCACTGCGTATACATGCCTAGTCCGCTCTCCGTATTCCGTTCAATCTCGACCAAATCTGGCCGTCCTGCTCCCTGAATGCCGGATCATCAAAATCGATCCAGGCCTCATAGGCCGCCATTACGTCATCGGCTTGTTCACATAATACGCCGGACATCGTAAGCATACCGCCCCGTCTGAGCGTTAATGTGATGGATTCGGCAAACTGAACAAGTGGCCCTGCAAGGATATTGGCGACAACGACGTCAAATTCGCCCTCAATCTCGCTGGCCAGGCCCAAAACCCGCAGATTTTCGGCCACATCGTTATCGCTGGCGTTCTGACGCGTCGCGATCACGGCCTGGGGATCGATATCCATAGCCACGGCCGAGTCGCAGCCGAGCTTGAGTGCTGCGATGGCCAAAACGCCCGATCCGCAACCGTAGTCGAGGACGGACTTGCCTTCCATAGGCACGCCGTCCAGCCATTCAAGGCATAGCGCAGTCGTTGCGTGCGTTCCGGTGCCGAAGGCGAGCCCCGGGTCGAGGTAGATGACTACCGCGTCGTCAGAAAAAGGCCTCGATCCCTTTGGGTGGATCCACAGACGTTCGCCGAATTGCATAGGTCCGAAGTCTTTGAGCCATTCGCGCTCCCAGGCGCGGTCCTCGAGGGTCTCTATGCGGTGCGAGGGCAACTCGGCCAGGCCAAATTCGGTCAGAAGGCCATCCCGAAGGCCTTGCAGATCGATGTCGGGCGAAAACATGCCGGTGATTTTGGTGTCTGCCCACAACGGTGTCTCACCGGGGCCCGGTTCAAGTACCGGATTGTCGCCGGCATCAGTCAGGGTTACCGAACTCGCACCGAAGCGCTCGAACACCGTTTCGACTGCCTCGGAGTCCAGCACGCCAAGGTCCATAATAAACTGACGCCATGCCATCGTTAGAGGTCCAGTTCAGGTGAGACCGAGACGCTTCTCGAGATAGTGAATGTCTGTCCCACCGGCCTGGAATGCCGCGTGCTGGAATATTTCCTGATGCAACGGGATATTGGTCTTGATGCCCTCGATAACGACTTCGCTCAAGGCGTTCTTCATGCGCGCAAAGGCCGCCTCGCGTGTTTCGCCGTGCGCGATGATCTTGCCGATCATCGAGTCGTAATACGGCGGAACCCTGTAACCACTGTAGATGTGACTTTCAACGCGAATGCCGGGTCCGCCCGGCGGGTGCCAGAGTGTGACCAGTCCCGGCGAAGGCATGAAGTTCTTCGGGTCTTCGGCGTTGACGCGGCACTCAATTGCGTGGCCCTGGATCTTCACGTCGTCTTGCGTGTAGCTGAGTTCTTCACCGCTCGCGATTCGCAGCTGTTCACGCACAATATCGATGCCCGTGATCATTTCGGTCACCGGGTGTTCAACCTGAAGTCGAGTGTTCATTTCGATGAAATAGAACTCGTCGTTTTCATACAGGAATTCAAAAGTACCGGCGCTGCAGTAACCAATGTCCTTACAGGCCTGGACGCAACGTTCGCCGATGCGATTTCTTTGTTCTTCAGTGATTCCCGGGGCTGGCGCTTCTTCAATGACTTTCTGATGCCGCCGCTGCATGGAGCAGTCCCGCTCACCCAGGTGGATCGCATGGCCATGCGCGTCAGCAAGGACCTGAAACTCGACGTGTCGTGGTGTCTCGAGGAATTTCTCCATGTACACGACGTCATTATTGAATGCGGCGCGTGCCTCGGCCTTGGTGACCGTTATGGCGGCAATCAATGACGCTTCGGCGTGAACCACGCGCATGCCGCGTCCGCCGCCGCCGCCCGATGCCTTGATGATGATCGGGTAACCAATTTCTCTGGCGATGCGCATGTTCTCGTCGGCATCTTCGCCCAGAGCACCGTCCGATCCAGGCACACACGGGACGCCCGCCTTCTTCATGGCGGCGATGGCTGAAACTTTGTCGCCCATTAATCGAATGGCGTCGGACTTCGGTCCGATAAACGTGAAGCCGCTGGATTCGACGCGCTCGGCAAAATCGGCATTCTCGGAAAGAAAACCGTAGCCCGGATGTATGCCTGTCGCGTCAGTGACCTCGGCCGCGCTGATGATCGCCGGCATATTCAGGTAGCTATCAATCGACTGTGGCGGCCCTATGCAAACGGTTTCGTCCGCCAGCAATACGTGCTTGAGGTTATTGTCCGCCGTTGAATGCACAGCGACGGTTTTGATGCCCATCTCACGACAGGCGCGCAGGACGCGGAGTGCGATCTCGCCGCGATTGGCAATTACGATTTTTTCGAGCATCTCTTATCGCCCGCTCAGTCGTTCTGTCGTTGATCAATAACGATCAGCGTTTGTCCAAACTCGACCGGCTCGCCATTTTGCAGGCGGATGGACTTCACTACGCCCGAAACATCGGTTTCGATCTGGTTCATCATTTTCATCGCTTCGATAATGCACAGCGTGTCGCCTTCGTTGACGCGATCGCCAACTTGCACATACGGAGCCGCGCCGGGTGATGAGGCCGCATAAAATGTACCGACCATTGGTGCGGTTAATTCGAAGCCATCTTCCTCGGGCTCGACGGGCGCCGCGGCAGCGACGCTTGGAGCAGCGGCGGGTGCTGCGGCTATCGGCGCGGCCGCAGCGACAGGTGCAGCAACGGGCGCATTCGGCGAGTAGCGACTAATGCGTACCGATTCCTCTCCCTCGGTAATTTCGATCTCGGCAATACCCGATTCGTCCAACAATTCGATGAGTTTTTTTACTTTTCTTATGTCCATTACTTTTCCTCAGCTGGTGCTGACATGCTGGCTGGCAGCTTGCAGAGCGAGTTCGTAACCGAACGCTCCGAAACCGAACAGGCAGCTGTTTGCGATGTCACTGAAATAACTGTTGTGCCGAAATTCCTCTCGCGCAAAGGTATTGCTCAAGTGGATTTCGATAAACGGAATCTGAACCGCCAGAAAGGCATCTCGCAACGCAACGCTGGTATGCGTGAAGCCGCCCGGGTTCAGGATGATAAATTCGACGCCATCGACCTGGGCCTGCTGCACGCGATCGATGAGTTCATGCTCGGCGTTGCTTTGAAAGCACTCCAGCTCGTGTCCAAGCGCCCCGGCAACCTCAATACTGGTTTGTTCGATATCGGCCAGCGTCGCCGCGCCATAGACGTCGGGTTCGCGTGAACCCAGCAGGTTCAGATTGGGACCATTGATGAGCAAAAAAGAGGACATTTCGCGCGGTTCGCAGCCAGATAGCCGAAGATGGCTGCAATTCTAACCGTTTTTGTGGGATTTACTACAACTTTCGGGCAATTTACAGGCGACTCAACAGCGCGCTGGCTTCCTCGGCCGAGATCTCATTTCGATCGTGACTCGTCATGACGTCCACGATCGTATCCAGATGCGACTGATGCACCTCGCCGATATAGGCACCCAGGAGTTCCCCGTTGGATGCTACGAACATTGTGAATGGCAGACCAATGAACTCAATGCCCGATGATTCTGCAACCGCCATTGCGTCCTGTTCACCCACAAGGATCGGGTAGTTGAATTCCGCTGCTTCCGCGTAGTTGGCGACGGGCTCGGGAAAATCCACAGCAATTCCGATGACCTGAAAACCATTGCCACCTTGCTCGTCCTGAAATGCTTTCAACAAGGGTATTTCCCGGCGACACGGCGCGCACCAGGTCGCCCAGAAATTGACGATACGATTCTTGCCTGACCATTCGTCGAAATTGTGTGGGGTTCCGGTGACGTCGGGCAGGGTAAATGCTGGATGCGTGACGACTTCGAGCGCTGTAGGTTGTTGAACTGCCTCGAGAGTAAGCTTGGCATCGGCTTCTGCGGCGGGCGGCGCAGTCTGAACGGCATATCGCGCCGAATAGAGCAGGGCGCCTGCCATCAGCGCGACGAACGCCGATACTAAGATCAGAAAGGAACGTGACACGTGAGAAACCCGTTAGTCGTTAAGCTGAGCCGACATGCTATCTGAAACGGAAAGGGCCTGTCGCACGTGTTTCGCGAACGCCGCTGCTTTCATGTAGCCGACGACCTCGTAGCCATGGCGTTGCTCGCCGTCCGGACCAAAGAAAATTATCGTCGGCGGTCCGAAAACGCCAAAGCGGCTTAGCAGGACCTGATCCGCCTCGTCGTTCTTGGTAACGTCGGCCTGAAGCCAAATGGTATTTGAAAGCGCGGCCTGCACGTCGCCATCGGTAAACGTGTACGCCTCCATTTCCATGCATGACACACACCAGTCGGCATAAAAGTCGAGCAGAACCGTCTTGCCGTTGCTTGAGGCCGCAGCGATTTCGCGATCGAGGTCATCAACCGTTTTGATGCGTTGAAACGGGAGCTCGTGTTCCGCTTCCGCCTGAACCGTGCCGGCACCCAGATTCACGCTCGCCAGAGGCTGCAGTGGATTGCTGCCACCCGTCAGTGAGCCGAGCAACAAAATGATGCCGTAAACAATGGCGAGGAATCCGAAGCCCTTGCCCAGTTTCTGCGGAGCCGTCGAATCCGTCGTGAGTGTCGTCAATCCGCCCAGGAAGACACCCGCCATAAAAATCAGGACCGCCCACAAGAGCATGGTTACGGTACCGGGCAGTATCCGCGACAACATCCAGATGGCCAGACCGAGCATCATGAAGCCGAAGGCATTTCTCACGGCAACCATCCAGCCGCCAGCCTTCGGTAGCAGTTTTCCTTGAGCAGCACCGACTGCGAGCAGTGGTGCCCCCATGCCAAGACTCATCGCGAAAAGCGCACTGCCTCCGCGAACCATGTCGCCGGTCTGCGCAATGACGGTTAATGCAGCGATCAGGGCCGGAGCCACACATGCGGTGACGATTAATGACGATAGAGCGCCCATGATGAATGCACCGATCATCGTGCCGCTCTTTTGATTGCCGCTAACGCCGGACAACTTGCTCTGGATACCGCTGGGCATTTGCAGCTCGTATGCGCCGAACATGCCCAGCGCAAGGATTACGAACAAGCCGGCAAACAGAATCAATATCCACGGTTGATTAAACGTGGCCTGCAGCTGCAAACCAAGGGCCGCGGCCGCGATTCCAGCACCCGTGTAGACAATCGCCATACCGAGGACATAGCTCAGTGCGAGCGTGAATCCACGCATCGGGCTGACGTCGTCGCCTTCACCCGCAATGATCCCGGACAATATCGGGACCATCGGCAACACGCAGGGCGTGAATGCGAGCCCAAGACCCGCGAGAAAAAACAGTCCTGCCGCAACCCAGATGCTGGACTCCGTGATTATCTGCGCGAGGCGTGCTTGTTCCGAAACAGGAGCGCTGGCGCTCGGCAGTTTCGACAAGTCACTGATCGTGGTCGCTTCCGGAAGACTGACGGTTAGAACTTTGGTCTGCGGCAGGTAACAAATCCCATCCACCTTGCAGCCCTGGTAATCCAGCTCAATCTGCAGCTCCATCGCCTCGGGTGTTGCCCGCGCGATAGCCACCTTGCCGAAGACTTCGTCGAAATAGACTTCTTGCTCGCCGAGCCATTCGTCGGTTTTTTCTTTGCCTTTCGGTAAATCCAGTTGGCCGGTCTTCGCACTGTCGCTCAGTGAGCGAACGGCAATCTTGCTTTTGTAAAGGTAGTAGTTCGGCAAGAGCCGAATACCGATCTCGATGGTATTGCCGTCGATAGCGAAAGCGTCCGGCTTGAAGACCTCGCCTGCCGGTAATACATCGTCGATGGAGTTAGCACCCAGACTGCCAAAGCTCAGCTTCTTGTCCGATGACGCTTGCTTGAGTTTTACCGTCTCGATCCAGGTTTGCGGCATGTAGCAGTAACCGGAATCCAGGCAACCGCGGCTGTCCATGCTCAGCGCGACGGATGGGGGTGCTTCACCCGTAATGGTGTAGGGAATGCGAACAAAGAAATTATCGCGATAGACGACCTGTTCACCAAAAAATTCGTCGTCGTGGACTTCGCCATCCGGTAATTCAACGTCACCGAGCGTAATCGCCGCATCATTGACCGAGAACGCAAACTCATCGCGGTACATGTAGGCGCCGTCTTCGACGGCCCAGTCGATCTCCAGGGCATCGCCAGCGTCATGGATGACGTAGCGAAAGACGTCCTGTGGCGGAGCAGGGCGCTCATCAGCGGCGTTGACGTTCATCGTCAACATCGCGACGAAGGCAATAAACAGTTTTTGAATCAATGTCATAGACGCTCTCGGGGGCAGCATGTTCAGTTCCGGACCGGTCAGGGAGGGTGATTGTCACGCCTAATAGAGTGTTTGTCACCGACCCAGTTCCGGTTTCTTATCCTTCGTTAGAGCAATCGCACTTGAAATCCTTCGCGCCGTGACTATGATTAGCACTCCTTGCGACCGAGTGCTAATAATCGTCGGTCGGGAAAACCGCCATAAGTCGGTTATAAATCAATAGTTTACAGGAGATAAGCACCATGAAGATGCGTCCGCTTCATGACCGGGTAATTGTTAAGCGCATGGAAGAAGAGCGCACATCCCCCGGCGGAATCGTCATTCCTGACGCTGCAGCTGAAAAGCCCATCAAGGGTGAAGTTGTTGCTGCAGGTAACGGCAAGATCCTCGAGAACGGCGATGTTCGCGCTCTCGACGTCAAGGTTGGTGACCAGGTCCTGTTCGGCAAATATGCCGGAACAGAGGTCAAGGTCGAAGGTGAAGAACTGCTCGTGATGAAGGAAGACGACATCATGGCGGTAATCGAAGGTTAATGAGGAATTAAAGATGGCTGCTAAAGAAGTACGATTTGGCGATGACGCTCGGCAGAAAATGTTTGCCGGCGTAAACGTCCTCGCAAATGCGGTAAAAGTGACCCTGGGTCCTAAAGGCCGCAACGTTGTCCTCGACAAGAGCTTCGGCGCACCGACCGTCACAAAAGATGGTGTCTCGGTTGCTAAAGAGATCGAGCTCGATGACAAATTCGAAAACATGGGTGCACAGATGGTGAAGGAAGTTGCTTCACAGACGTCTGACATCGCGGGTGACGGCACAACCACTGCTACGGTTCTTGCACAGGCTATCCTGCGCGAAGGCCTGAAATCAGTCGCTGCCGGCATGAACCCAATGGATCTCAAACGCGGTATCGATAAAGCGTCTGCTGCCATGGTTGCGGAGCTGCAAAAGCTGTCCAAGCCTTGCGAAGACGAGAATGCGATTTCGCAGGTTGGCAGTATTTCTGCTAACTCAGATCCTGAGATCGGCGACATCATTTCCAATGCCATGGACAAAGTTGGCAAGGAAGGCGTTATCACGGTTGAAGAAGGTTCCGGTCTTGCCAATGAGCTCGATGTCGTTGAAGGCATGCAGTTCGATCGCGGATACCTGTCGCCTTACTTCATCAATGACGCGAACAGCCAGCAGGTTGAGCATGACAATCCTTTGATTCTGTTGTACGACAAGAAGATCTCTAACATCCGTGATCTCCTGCCGGTTCTTGAAGGCGTTGCTAAAGCAGGTCGTCCTTTACTGATCATTTCCGAAGACGTTGAAGGCGAAGCGCTGGCAACTCTGGTTGTTAACAACATTCGCGGCATCGTGAAAGTTGCAGCGGTTAAGGCACCTGGCTTCGGCGATCGCCGTAAAGCCATGTTGCAGGACATCGCTGTTCTGACCGGTGGTCAGGTGATCTCTGAAGAGGTTGGTCTGTCACTTGAGAAGACAACGATCGAAGATCTTGGCGAAGCCAAGAAGGTTCAGATCACGAAGGAAGCAACAACGATCATCGACGGTGCTGGCAAGGCTGACGACATCAAGGGTCGTGTTGAGCAGATCAACGCAGAGATCGAAGACTCTTCGTCGGACTACGACAAAGAGAAGCTGCAGGAGCGCGTTGCCAAGCTGTCTGGCGGCGTTGCCGTCATCAAGGTTGGTGCTGCAACCGAAATTGAGATGAAAGAAAAGAAAGCCCGCGTTGAAGATGCACTTCACGCTACCCGCGCAGCCGTAGAAGAAGGTGTTGTACCGGGCGGTGGTGTCGCATTTATTCGTGCAGTTAGCCGGATCGCGAAGCTCAAAGGCGACAACGACGATCAAAACGTCGGTATCGCAATTCTGAAACGTGCCGTCGAAGAGCCGCTGCGTCAGATTGTTCGTAATGCTGGTGGTGACGCAAGCGTAGTACTGAATGCTGTTGCCGAAGGCAAGGGCAATTATGGCTACAACGCTGCAACCGGCGAGTACGGCGACATGATCGAAGCCGGTATTCTGGATCCGACAAAGGTTACGCGTTACGCACTGCAAAACGCTGCCTCTGTATCCGGTCTGCTGCTCACAACCGAAGCAATGGTTGCTGATGCGCCGCAGGACGATGCAGGCGGCGGTGGTGCGATGCCTGATATGGGCGGAATGGGCGGAATGGGTGGCATGGGCGGCATGATGTAAGCCCCGCCTCCTGTAGGAGCGCGCCTTGCGCGCGACCCTGCATTCCCAGAGAAGTACCAAAAAGCCCGGCTCTTGCCGGGCTTTTTTTTGGCGGAGGAAAACCCCTTCCGTGCTATCTTTCTCGGTCCATAAATTACAATAAGAACAGGCGGTAGCGTCATGGACACTTCACATCTGTTTAGATCGTTTCTGGTGTTGCTTGGTATTGCTTTGATCGGGGGCTGCGGACAGCAAGCGGGTACGGCAACAAGTGCTGTTGAAGTTGCGGATGCTCCGACACCGAAATACAGCGCCGAGGCTTTCTTCGCGACAACCAGCTACGGACTGGCGGGTGGCTTGGCTTACTCGCCGGACAACTCAAGACTCCTCATTCACTCGGATAAGACCGGGATCTTTAATGTATATGCGCGGCCTGTCGACGGAGGAGATGCCGTCGCGCTGACCGAGTCAGATTCAGACGCGATGTTTGCTGTCAGCTGGTTCCCCAACGACGAGCGCATTCTGTTCACGTTCGATAACGGCGGTGACGAGCTCAATCATGTCGTTGTTCGTGAGGTCGACGGCAGCCTCAAGGACCTGACGCCGGGTGAAAACATCAAGTCCGGCTTCTCCGGTTGGAGCAGTGATTGGCAGAGCTTTTATTTGACATCCAATGAGCGGGACCCCGCGAGTTTCGATCTCTATCGCTATGCTACCGATGACTACGAGCGTGAGCTGGTCTACGAAAACCCGGGTTTCGCGCTCGGCGCGATCAGCGGCGACGGCCGATGGTTGGCGTTAGTCAAACCGCGCACCAGCGCGGACTCGGACGTCTATCTTGTCGATACGACTTCCGACGACAAGGAAGCCGTTCTCATCACCGAGCATGAGGGCAACATTGCCTACGGTGTTTACGATATTGCGCCCGACAACCGGACGCTTGTGTATGCGACCGACGAACATGGCGAATTCGGCCAGGCCTGGAGCCATGATCTGGAGACCGGTGAGAAGAGTGTGTTGGTCGCGGATGAATGGGATGTCAGCTACGTTAGTTTTTCAGCATCCGGCAGCTTTCGAGTAGTGGGTGTCAATGCCGACGCGCGCACTGAAGTGACAATTACAGACGTCGAGACGGGTGAATCAATTACGATGCCCGATTTGCCGCCAGGCGATCTCAGGAACATTCGATTCTCCGTGGATGAATCGAAGTTGGCCCTGATTGTCAACGCAGATAATTCGCCGTCCAATATCCATGCTATCGATATTGAGACGTCGACGGCGACGCAACTTACGAGTGCACTTAATCCGGAGATTGACCCGGCGCATCTTGTGGTCAGCGAGGTTATTCGATATCCGAGCTTCGACGGACTCGAAATTCCGTCAATTCTGTATAAGCCTCACGGCGCAACTGCCGAAAACCCTGTCCCCGCCCTGGTGCTTGTGCACGGTGGTCCAGGCGGCCAGACTCGTACCGGCTATCGTGCGATGGTTCAGCATCTGGTCAATGAGGGATACGCAGTGCTGGGTGCCAATAACCGCGGCTCTTCAGGCTACGGGAAGACGTTCTATCATCTGGATGACAAGCGTCATGGCGAAGAGGACTTGTTGGACATTGTCCACGGGCGAACCTACCTCGAGTCACTGGACTGGGTGGATAACGATAATATCGGGATCATTGGTGGGTCGTACGGCGGGTACATGGTGGCCGCGGCGCTGGCATTCCAGCCAGAAGTATTCGACGCTGGAATTGATATCTTCGGCGTGACCAATTGGGTGCGTACGCTTCAGAGCATTCCGCCCTGGTGGGAATCTTTCAAAGAAGCGCTTTACGACGAAATGGGCGACCCGGAAACGGATGCCGAGAGGCATCAAAGGATTTCGCCATTGTTCCATGCCGACCAGATCGTCAAGCCTCTGCTGGTCATACAGGGCGCCAACGATCCGCGAGTATTGCAGGTCGAAAGTGATGAACTTGTCGCTGCGGTAAAGAAAAACGAAGTACCCGTGGAGTACATTGTATTCTCGAATGAGGGCCATGGATTTCGTAACAAGGAAAATCGTATTGCCGCCTCAAAGGCCTATGCCGAATTCCTCAATAAGCATCTGAAGACACCGCAGGAATAATCCAGTCAATGCCACTTGTCGCTCACAATAATCTGCCCACATTTAACCGCCTGCGCGATCGCGGTCAGGAAGTGCTGTCAGCAGAGCGCGCGCGCCATCAGGATATCCGAGAGCTGCATATTGGACTATTGAACATGATGCCGGACGCCGCGCTCACGGCGACCGAACATCAGTTCATACGTCTGGTTGGCTCGAGCAATCAGATAGCGCAGTTCTACGTTTATCCGTTCACGATTCCCGAGCAGGAACGGGGCCCTGACGCTTTGCAGCACATCAAGGAGCACTACTTCGATTTTGCCGAGCTCAAGAAGCAGGGCCTAGATGCCCTCATTATCACTGGCGCAAACCCGGCCAATCCGGAACTTGAAAGCGAGTCATTCTGGAACCCTCTGATGGAGATTGTCGAGTGGGCGGGCAACAACGTAGCCTCGGTCCTGTGTTCTTGTCTCGCAACCCACGCTTTGGTCAAATCGATTCACGGTATTGAACGACAGCGATTACCCAGAAAACAGTGGGGCGTGTACAGCCACAAAATCAGCGCGCCGGAGCATCCGCTCACTTGGGAGATCAACACGCGATTCGACGCACCCCATTCTCGTTATAACGATGTGAGCAAGAATCAACTGGAAGAGGCCGGCCTCACCGTGCTGGTGGACAGTGACGACGCGGGCGTCCATCTGGCCGTCAGCCCCGATCAATTTCGTTCTGTCTATTTCCAGGGTCATCCCGAATACGACGCAATCAGTTTGCTAAAGGAATACAAGCGAGAGATTCAACGCTTCGTTGAGGATATCCGCGATACGAAACCGCGATTCCCTGACAATTACTTTTGCGATGAGGCAACTGCCATCGCTGAAGGATTTCTGCACGCTGCTCTCAAGGCGAAAGCCGGCGGTGATGCATTGCCAAAATTTCCGGACGCCGAGCTACAGAAATTTGTTGATAACACCTGGGGCGATACCGGAAAGGCAATCGTCAATAACTGGTTGGGTCTCGTGTACCAGCTCACCAATCTCGATCGTCACCGTCAGTTCATGAAAGGTGTCGATCCCGACGATCCTCTGGGACTTAAATAAGCCCTTCTCCTACCCCATTTCACGGCTGCACGGGACGCGAGAATCGGTGTACTATCTGATCCCCACCCAAAAGGAACAACGACCATGGGTTTCAGCACCAAACAGATTCATGCAGGCGTTACGCCAGACCCCGTAACCGGCTCCATTCTGACGCCGATCTATCAGACAACGACCTACGTGCAAGACTCGGTTGACGAGTATCTGGCGAAGGGATATTCCTACTCGCGCTCTGGCAACCCGACGGTTCGTGCGCTCGAGCTCAAACTCACTGAGCTGGAAGATGCTACAGATACCATTTGCTTTGGCACTGGCATGGCGGCCGTTCAGGGGGTGATGCTCGCGTTCCTCAACGCCGGTGATCACGCGATTATTTCTGACGTCGCCTACGGCGGAACGTACAGGCTGTGCACAAAGATCCTGAGCCGATTTGGTGTTGATTTTACGTTTGTGGACGGTTCGAATCTCGATGACGTCGCGGCGGCGGTTCGCGACAACACGAAACTATTCGTGACTGAAACGCCGGCTAATCCGACGATGAAATGCACGGATATTGCGGGCGTGTCGAAGATCGCCCGCAAGGCCGGTGCCGTGCACGCGGTCGACAATACGTTCCTGACGCCGTATTACCAGCGACCGTTGGAGCTGGACGCCGACATGTCTATTTACAGCACCACAAAATACATGGACGGTCATAACGCGACCGTGGGTGGTGCGGTTGTCTGTGCATCCCAGGAACACGCCGACGAAGTGCGATTCATTCAGGGAAGTACCGGCAGCATCATGTCGCCGCAGGTCGCCTGGCTGACGTCGCAAGGGTGTAAGACCATGGCACTCCGGTTGGACGCTCAATCGGCTAACGCGATGGCGATCGCGGAGTTTCTTGAGGGTCACTCGAAAGTCGAGCAGGTTTGCTATCCGGGACTCAAAACTTTCGCGCAGTACGAACTGGCCAGTAAGCAGGCCACGGGCTATGGGGCAATGCTGTGGTTTGAAGTGAAAGGTGGCCTCGTTGCCGGCAAAAAGCTCATGGACAATATCGAGCTCTTTAGCCTTGCCGAAAATCTTGGCTCGGTCGAGTCACTGATCACACATCCTGTCACAATGACCCATGCGGCAGTCGAAGAGGCCGAACGCATCCGGGTTGGCATTATTGACGGCTTGGTTCGCGTATCCGTCGGACTTGAAGATGTCGAAGACCTCATCGAAGCGTTGGACAAGGCACTAGAACAGGTCTGAGACAATGTCGGATTTTAAGCATTTCGATACGCTTTCACTGCACGCCGGACAAACGGTCGATGACGAGTTCGGCGCCCGCGCGACGCCTATCTACCAGACGACGTCCTATGTCTTCCCGGACACAGATACCGCCTCATCAATCTTTAACCTGGAGCGCGGAGGGCATGCCTACAGCCGCATAAGCAATCCGACGGTTGCTGTGCTGGAGCAACGAATCGCTGCGCTGGAAGGCGGTTCGGCTGCGGTGTGTACCGCATCTGGAATGGCCGCGACGTTCTGTGCGATAACGGCCATCCTTGGGCAAGGGGACCACATCGTCGCGTCGTCGCAAATGTACGGCGGCAATATCAGCTTGATGAAAAACACATTGCCGCGATTCGGTATCACGGCAACGTTTGTTGATCCTACCGATAGCGATGCGTTCCGGGCTGCGATTCAGGACAACACCCGGTTGATTTATGGCGAGCTGATCGGCAACCCGGGTCTGGATATTCTGGATCTCGAAGCCATCGCCGCCATCGCCCAAAGGTACCAGTTACCTTTCATGGTCGACGCGACGTTCAATACTCCCTATCTCTGCAAGTGTTTTGACCATGGCGTCAACATCACCATCCACTCCGTTACAAAGTGGATGGGTGGGCACGGTGCCGCAATCGGCGGCGTGGTCGTCGATGGCGGCAATTTCGACTGGGGTGCGACCGACAAATACCCGACGATCACGGAGCCTTACGCACCATTCTCGGGGCTGAAGATTTGGGAAGAGTTTGGGCCGACGGCGTTCGCGACGCGTATTCGTGCCGAGGCTATGCGAGATATCGGACCATCAATGAGTCCGATGAACGCATTCCTGTTATTGCAAGGCCTCGAGACATTGTCACTGCGCATGGATAAGCATCTATCCAACACCAAGGAAATACTGGAGTACCTGCGCAACCACGATCAGGTGTCGTGGGTCAGCCATCCGGACCTCCCTGATCATTCCAGCCACGAACTCGCGAAGAAATATCTGCCAAAAGGCGCGGGCTCGATCGTCAGTTTCGGCGTCAAGGGCGGCCGCGATGCGGGAAAAGCCTTTATCGAAAACGTCAGCCTCGCATCACATCTCGCGAATGTCGGCGACGCGAAGACGCTGATTATTCATCCGGCGACGACAACGCATTCACGCATAGATGCCGAAGCACTGGTCGCTGCCGGCATTACCGAGGATATGATCAGGCTGTCCGTTGGTCTTGAGGACGTTAGAGACATCATGGCCGACTTTGAAAGCGGATTTCGCGCCGCGAAGAAGATCGCGGGCGCCTAGAAATGTATTTCGACGTTAATGGCAAGCAGGTTTTTGCGACTACGGGCGGTAAGGAATTCGACAACAGCAAGCCTGTCGTTCTGTTTTTGAGCGGCAGCGCGCTCGACCATACCTTTTGGGCGCTGCACTCGAGATTCTTTGCATTTCGAGACTACTCGGTACTTGCACTCGATACTCCGGGGCACACAAATTCAGAAGGTCCTGAATTGACGTCTATTGAGGACCTGGGTGGCTGGGTCAACGACGTCGTCGAATCAGTGGGTGCAGACAATATTTCAGTGGTTGGCCATTCACAGGGCTGCCTCATTGCGCTCGAATATGTTTCGCGTTTTCCGGACAAAGTCAGAACCGTTTCATTTATCGGCAGTGGTCTCGCCACGCCCGTAAACCCTGGGCTGATAGCCGCCGCGGAGAACGACCCGAGTGCGGCGATCGATATGATGATCTCCTGGGGATTTGGCGAGGCCGGTCACCTTCATCAAGGACCGATCCCGGGCAACTCAATGGCCACCGGTGGATGGAAGACCATGCAACGCAACGCCCCGACCGGTCTGGCGACCGACCTGAAGGCCTGCGATGCCTACAAGAACGGAGAATCGGCGGCTACGAAAATCGCTTGCCCGCATCAGGTCATTCTCGCGAGCGGAGACCGCATGACGCCCCGTAAGGCGGGCATGAAGCTCGTTAAACATCTGGCAGCGCCGGAGTTCCACCTCATCAAGAACAGCGGTCATATGATCCCGCTGGAAGTCCCTGACGAATGCAGGTTGTTGTTGCGAAACTTCATTTTTGCCAATAATCCGGCGGTCTGAAAAAAAGACGGTAAGCCATGTACGACATTAAGAAAGCCGCCGTCATCGGCGCAGGCACTATGGGGCTCGGCATCGCTGGCCAACTCGCCAACGCGGGTGTCGATGTATTGCTGCTCGACATACCGGCCGATGGCGACAACAGAAATGCTCACGCCGAACGGGCGATTGAGCGTTTGCTGGACGAGAACCAGCCCGGACTGACTCACAAAGACAATCTGTCGCGTATCACGATCGGCAATGTCGAAGATGACCTCGACAAACTGGCGGACGCGGACTGGATTGCAGAAGCCATTGTCGAACGGCTTGAGGTCAAGAAAACGCTGTACAAGAAGATCGACGCGGTTCGCAAGGCCGGCTCAATCGTTTCCTCAAATACCTCGACCATTCCGATCTCGTTGCTGGTCGACGATATGCCCGTTGAGTTTCGTTCCGAGTTTGCGATTACGCATTTTTTTAATCCGGTTCGTGTCATGCGTTTGCTGGAGATCGTGCGCGGCGAAAACACCAAAGCCGAAGTGATCGAATGCCTTGAAGCGTTCAACGAAGCGCGCATGGGCAAAGGCATCGTTATTTGCAACGACACGCCAGGGTTCCTGGGTAATCGAGTCGGTGTGTTCGCCATTCAGACAGCACTGCATCTCGCGTTTGAAATGGGCTTGTCGCCCGAAGAGGCGGATGCCATCTTCGGCAGGCCGATGGGCATTCCCAAAACGGGCGTTTTCGGACTCTATGATTTGATCGGCATCGATCTCATGAGTGACGTCGCAAAGAGCCTGGTGTCCATTCTTCCGGGAGACGACGTGTTCCACGAAGTCTCCACGGAAATCCCTGTGATGGTGAAAATGATCGGGGAAGGACATACGGGCAACAAAGGCACCAAAGGCGGTTTCTATCGAAGCGTCGATGGCAGCAACAATCGCGAGACGCTCGACTTTGCTGGCTTCAGCTATCGTGATTTCGATGAGAATAAGCCGCAAGTTGCGATAGAAGCGGAGCTTGCTGGCGATTTCACCAGGCTTTTTGCTACCGACGATAAATACGGTCAGTACGCCTGGGAAATTCTATCGCGAACACTTTGTTATGCGGCGAACCTGGTTCCCGACGTCAACGAATCTCTCGTCGCTGTCGATGATGCAATGAAGCTCGGTTACAACTGGTTGCAGGGTCCGATGGAAATGATTGATGCGATAGGCGTGGATAACTTCATCGCTCGACTCGAGCTGGAAGGCCGTGACGTCCCGGCATTCGTTAAGACAGCTGCAGGGAAGAGTTTCTATCGAGTTGATGGCGGGGTGCTTCAGTACCTGCTCGCGGACGGCAGCTATACCGACTTGCGAAGAGCCGATGGAGTCACTCGATTCAGCGAAACCCGACGCACTATCGTGCCCATCTTAGAAAACGCTGTCGCCAGCTATTTCGAATTGCCCAACCAAATTGGCCTTGTCGAGTGGCACAGCAAAGCCAATACACTCGACGGCAACTCCATGGCATTGCTCCAGGACGCCGTCGCGCATGCGAGCGAGAACTTTCGCGGCCTGATAATCCACAATGACGCGCAGCACTTTTCCTGTGGCGTGAATCTGGAAGGCGTTCTGACTTTTATTCGAAACGCTGACTGGGCCGGGCTCGATCAGTTTCTGAATCACTTCCAGCAAACCGTAATGGCGATGCGCTACTCGCCGATACCGGTCGTCGCGGCGCCATCGGGCTTATCGCTGGGTGGCGGGTTTGAGGTTGTGTTGCACGCAGACAAGGCCGTTCTTCACGCGAACTCAGTGACCGGTCTTGTCGAGTCGCTGGTCGGCGTCGTGCCGGGCGGGGGCGGTGTGAAGGAAATGTTATATCGCTGGTCTGAGCGAGAAGGCGATGTTGTTAAGGGTGCGTGGCAGGCATTCATGAATGTTGGTTACGGAAGGACGGCGAGATCGCCGCTCGAGGCGGAGCCGCTGGCTATGTTCCGTAACGGCGTCGACAGTTACGTCATGAATCGTGATCGCCTCCTCGATACCGCTATTGACGTGGCGCAGGAAATGTCCGACAACTACTCGACCGAAAGGCGTCAGCCGCTTGCTATGCCTGGACGCGATGTCTGGGACGAGATGGTTGAATGGCTAAAGAAAGCGCAGTCGAAGGGCCACCTGACGCCGCACGACGTAACAACAGGATCGCAAATCGCGATGATTGTAAGCGGCGGCGATGTTGACGCCGGCGTGACTATGACCGAAGAGGAAATTTGCGGTCTGGAGCGCAAGGCGTTTCTAACGCTGGCCAAAACAGCTGAGACCAGGGCCCGAGTCGAACATATGCTCAACCACGGCAGCCCCTTACGTAACTAGCGCTTAGTCCAGCGGTGGAATCTTGATCTCTGGTTTGATCCAGGGTGCTTCACAAACCGTGGCAGCGCGTTGCCCATCTGTAGCGTCAACGACGATTTCGCTTCCGACATCAGAATACTCGACAGAAACATTCGCCCAGCCGATATTTTTTTCGAGTCGCGGCGAATAGGCGCAACGTGTGACATGGCCGATTTTTTGGCCGTCTACGAGAATGCTCCAGAAATTTTCGTTCGAGCCCTCGATCGGTTCGCCGGAAATTTCGATTCCGATAAGGCGTCTCTTCACACCCTCGGCTTCGATCTTGATCAGCGCATCTTTGCCGATGAAGTCATCGTCCTGATCCAGATTCATGAATTTTTCCATGCCGATCACGAACGGATTGTCGCTAAGCCCAATATCCGAAATATAGGATAGCAATCCGCCTTCGATGCTTCGGATCGTATTCGGCGCAGTGGGTTTGATGCGGTAGGGTTCGCCTGCCGCCATGATGCGTTCCCACAATTTATCGCCATAGTGTCGGTCTTCGAGATAAATTTCGAAGCCAAGCTCTCCGCTCCAGCCGGTCCGGGATATGACAAGGGGAATGCCATCGAGCTCGGTGTGGGCCAGGCGGAAGTACTTCATATCCAGCACCCAGTCGCCAAACAAGTCGCGCGCAACGTGCGGAGACTTCGGTCCCTGTAACTGAAGCGGTGAGACATCCGGTTCGAAAACCCTTACGTCCATGCCGCTGTTCACGGCAGCGCCCGACGCCCACATCAGCACATCGCCATCACCCGGCGATAACCAGAAGCGATCCTCCGCGACTCGTAGCAAGATCGCATCATTGATGATCCCCCCATCCTGATTCGTCAGCAGCATGTACTGGCACTGCCCGACCGCGCATTGGGACATGTCGCGTGGCGTCAGGATCTGAATGAACGGAAAAGCGTCAGGTCCGGTGATTTCGATTTGGCGCTGACAGGTCACGTCCCAGAGCGTGACGTCGTTGACCAGACTCCAGTATTCGTCCACCGGGCTCGAGTAACTGGTCGGCATATACGTGTGGTTGTAAATCGTAAATGACTTCGCGCCATAACGCAGCGTAGCGTCAAAAAAAGGCGACTTGTGAACGCGCGGGCCGAACGAAATCAGAGGAGCGCTGCTATTTGAATTCATTGATTGGGTCACCGAAACGAACTACGTTGCAAAAAAAACTACTTTTGCCATAACTTGCCTTGAGCGGCAAGCCCTGACCGGTTCAGAATGTTGAATCCCTGATTTGCTGATGGACCTCAAGCAGCAATTCATCTGCATTTACCGGTTTGGTAAGGAACCTGACGTCCGCTAAATCTTTGATCACGACGGCATCGGACGTGTCACCCGACACCAGAATTACCGGAACGCCAGCCGATACCTGCTCTCTTATCGCCCGGATTATCTCAACACCGGTCCGTCCTTCACGAAGGTGATAGTCCGTAATAAGAAGGTCCGGTGTCCGCTCGGATACACACGCCAGAGCCTCCGTCTCGCAGGCCGCGGTGACTACCTCGAAACCTTCGATCGTCAGCAGCATGGAGGTCGCGTCGAGAACCGCAGGCTCATCATCAACGATCAAAATGAGTCCGGTAGTCAACATAGAGTCGGTCTCGGGCTGGGATTCCGATTCCCGGATCATGTTGATTTCTCCTTTGGGCACGACCACAGAAAAGGCCGAACCCTCACCGGGCTTTGATTGGACCTCCAGACTGCAGTCCAGCAAATCGGCGGTTCGCTTGACAATAGATAGTCCTAAACCGAGTCCTTCGGGTCGAGAAGTACCGGCATTTGCCTGATGAAATTCGTCAAATATGCTGTCTATTTCGCTGGGCGCAATGCCTAGCCCCGTGTCGAGGACTTCCAGTCGGATGTACATCTCTTGATGATGACAACGCAGACGTACCAGTCCTTCCCGTGTGTACCTGATAGCGTTCGATATAAAGTTCTCAAGAATTTGCGTCAACAAACGGGCGTCGCTTCGCGCTACATCGCGACAGGGTTCGATGACCAATTGTAAGCCCTTCGTCTTTGCCTGTTCCTCAAACTCCGCGTGCAGGTCGTCAAATATTTCCTGCACCGCGCAGTCGGCAATATCGGGCTTCACAATTCCTGCTTCCAGCTTGCTTATATCTAACAGGGCGTTCAGCAATTTCGCCATCGAGTCCAATGACTTCTGCTGTTTCTCAATGATCCCCAGGTGGGCCTGCTCCGTAACGTGCTTCTTCGCAACGCTGTTCAGAAGATTCAGTGCCTGGATAGGCTGCCTGAGATCATGACTGGCAGCGGCCAGAAAGCGGCTCTTCGCTCGGCTGGCATCCCTCAGTTGTTGCTGCATTTCTCTTTGTGCGGACACGTCCCGAACCGTTGCCGAAACCAACCGACCTTCCGCCGTCGTGACCGGACTCAGACTGATCTCGACCGGAACCTCCTGTCCGTCCTTTCGTTGTGCGCATAGCTCCAACCCCGAACCCATAGGCCGCGGGCTCGGATTGTTGAAGTACCCGTTGCGATGATTTGGGTGAGCATCCCGGAAGCGCTCCGGCAACAACAGCTCTACTTGCTGGCCGATGAGTTCGTCGGGTTCATAGCCGAAAACGTCTTTGACGCGCCCGTTTACGTACTGGATACAACCATCCGCATCAATGACGACGTGAGGGTCGGGGGCAGCATCCAGGAGGTGCTTGGCAAGCGTTTCCGATACATCCATTCTTGTTGCTCTTTGTGGACTTGATAGACCACATATACTGCCACAACCTGATCATGGATTTGTTACACAACGCTCGCGCCCGGCCTGTATCGTCAGGGGTCTCCAACGGCGCGCTCGTGAACTCCCGGATTCGCCCAATCAGGCGATTGCCTGTCAATCAGAATATCCCCGAATTGTTCGTTGACTCAGAAGGGTTATAAACGACCTGCTGGCGGAGTTCCCTGAGGACTTCCCAGCACGCCGCTGGATGGAGATGTTTGAGCCATTTGGATGGCGATGGCCGATGGGTGTCGACTACGAGCGCAGTTTTCGCCTGGACGTCATTGACCGGAAAAAGGAGCTCGTTGTCCGCGGTGAGCTACCCGGTGTCGAGAAGGATGACATCGAAGTCACGATCATGGGCGATCGACTCATGCTTGAGGCTGAGAGAGAGTTTGACGAAGAAGACAGGAAGGATGCCTATTTTCGTCACGAGCTTGGTTACGGGAAATTGATGCGCATTGTCGCATTGCCCGTCAAGGTGGATGCGGAAAGTATCCATGCCAAACTCAAAGACGGCATTCTGGAAGTCACGCTTCCAGAACTCGAGGTAGCTGAACGTCACACGACTAAAGTCGCCTAGCGACGCGCCAGTGTGAGGTAAACGGGGTGGCTAATGCCGCCCCGTTTTTTTTGCACCGATCGACCGTCTAAATTCAACGGCCTGCTGTACTCGCGGGGGATTAGCCTGGCACCGAATGGCGTCTCTGGACCAGATTCTGCGATTAAGGTGCCTGCAAGACATGTCAAAAATCTTTGACATGATGTAAATAAAACAATACATTATATTTCAAGGAAAAATTGAAATGGAGTGAGCAGTGGACATGTCATTTGAAGAAAAAAGCGCCTGGGGATCATTGCTGGCACTGGCTGTTGCGTCCTGGCTGTTCTTTCCAATGGCCATTAGGCACATAGCGGCCGGCGGCGAGCCCGTCGATCTTATCTTCAGAGCGTTATTCGTCATCGGTGTGATTATCGCCATTGAAGTCGTTTATCACTCAGTCACTGCCGTATCGGCGAAAGACCGTGAAACTGACGAACGAGATTTGATGATCGGCTTGAAGGCCGAAGTTGTATCCGGTTACGTGTTGGGATTCGGCGTCGTCTGGATCGCTGGCGTTGCATTTATTGAAAACGCAGTGCCGTGGGCGCCAGCTGCGCCGTCAAGCACCATGATGTCGATCTACCTGTTCCTGGCGCTCACAGTGTCGGAAGCGTCCAAGTGCCTGTTGCAAATCTGGTTCTATCGGACGGAAAGCTAGTGGCCAAGACGCGAGTCAGAAACAATATTCGCAAGCTTCGATTTGCGAAGGACGAAATGACACAGAAGCGGCTTGCAGAAATTGTGGGTGTGACTCGTCAAACCATCGTGGCAATCGAAAAAGAAAAGTACTCGCCGTCGCTTGAGGCGGCATTCAAGATCGCTGCGGCACTTGATGAGAGGTTCGACGCCGTCTTCTCTTATGACGCCAAAGGTGAATGATTCGTGCGCCCAAAAGGACGAACAGAATTGCTGCATAGATTTGCGGCTCTGTGACATCCTTTTTGACCTGCCACCAGTAATGCCACACGCCGAGTATCGCGATGACGTACGCGGCGTTGTGCAAGGTCTGCCAGCGCCTGCCCATGCGGCGTCGAATGGCTGTAAATGATGTGACAGCAAGCGCGGTCAGTAACACGACGGCGATGAAACCCAGAGCAATGAACGGCCTCTCGATCAGGTCCTCGAGAATGTCGTCCAGCCGCATCTCCCGATCCAGGACGAACCACGTAGTGAAATGCATGGCTGCATAGAAGAACGTGAATAGTCCGAGCATGCGACGAAAACGAGAGAGCCAGTTCCAACCCGTCAAGCGCCGTATTGGCGTTACCGCCAGGGCGATCATGATGAAACGCAATGCCCAGTTGCCAAATCGATCGAGTATGGCTTCTATCGGATTCGCGCCGAGACTACCCGTTATTTGCAGCGCGTCGCCAACGACCAGAGCAGCGGGAACCAGACATGCCAAAAATACGATCGGTTTCCAGATGAACTGAATTTGTCGCAGCGTATTCAAGGTCGTTTAATAGTTGCGCCGAAGATCGAGGTCTTTGTAGAGATGCGCGACCTGTTCGCCGTAACCGTTAAACATCAACGTGTCCTGCTTTTTCGCAAAAATGCTGCCCCCGATGCGGCGTTCGCGAGCCTGACTCCAACGTGGGTGACTTACCTCGGGGTTTACATTGGCGTAGAAGCCGTACTCCCGGGGAATAGACATGTTCCAGCTGGTCTTGGGCCGCGTTGACATAAACTTGATTTTCACAATGCTTTTAATGCCCTTGAAGCCGTACTTCCAGGGAACAACAAGCCGGATCGGCGCACCGTTTTGATTCGGAATGACATTGCCATAAATACCGACAGCGAGAATAGGCAATGGGTTCGTCGCCTCCGCGATTGTAAGACCTTCCCGGTAGGGCCAATCGAGTGAGCGGCCTCTAAGCCCCGGCATTTGCTCGCGATCATTCAGCGTTTCAAAAGCAACGTACTGCGCTTTCGATGTCGGCTGAAAATGCTTAACAACCTCGGCAAGCGAAATGCCGACCCAGGGAATGACCATCGACCAGGCCTCCACGCAACGCATGCGGTAGATTCTTTCTTCAAGATCAAACGGCTTCATGAAATCTTCGAAGTCGAAGGTGCCGGTCTTCTCGGCGTGACCTGATACTTCAATCGTCCACGGTCGTGGCTTGAAGTCTTCTGCGTAAACGACCGGGTCGCCCTTGCCGAGACCGAACTCGTAAAAATTATTGTAAGTGGAGATGTCCTCGAAACTGTTTGGGACTTCGTTTGTACTGAAAGCGCTCTTCGATACGTTCGAAAGCGGGCCCAATCGAGTGTCCGGTATGACCGCACTCATCACGCTCGGCGTAATCAGCGAACTGCCGGCAATTGCCCCTGCACGAATAAAATCACGGCGATTGAGGTAGTTGAGTTCGCTCGTAATCTCGGACGGACGTATGTCAGTTGGCTTCTTGATAAACAATCACTTTCTCCGAATAGGCACTTACCTATTAGACCCGATTCAAATACCATTTATTGCAACGTTTTGTAACAGAGGTAATGCTAACTCCATGAATCGTCCAATAACTTTGTACTATGCGGCGACGATCGTGTTCGTCCTGATAGATTACGGTCTGGGCATTAATCTTCGAATCGCATTCCTCGAGCTTTATCCACTGATGCGTGTTGCCTATTACGCCGTGTGTTTCGGGTGTCTGGCGCTGATGATATGGCATCCGCGGTGGGCCACACTGATCAGCGGTACTGAATCACTGCTGGCCTTGTCAGCGCTGACTGTCTCGATGATGCTGCGGGTCATGATCGTAAGTGACGAGATAATCGAACAGGGCACCGGCTTTGTTTCCGTAGAGGAGATTATCAATTATCTGATAGTGGGTAGTATTGCCTATTTGTCGTGGATTCGAGGACTAGAGTCTCTAAAAGATCCGAAAATCAATAAACGTGTTGATTGCTAACCTGCTAGAAAATACCCTCCGCTATCTTCCTCAGTGGTAGAGAAGATGCCATTTTCACGATATTAGCAATAATTACCGTCCTATTAATAGGTTTTCGTCTATTTTACAGGATTATCGTGATCTACGATGCTAGTATCGGCCACCCGCCTGTTCAACCGTCTTAGCTCAATACCCGTAAAAGAAGTTCGATTTTCGACAAACTTTCATGAACAACGTGAAAATACTGTAAAACGGGTCCGAAACGCTTATAACATCGTCGATCGCTATAATTGATGCCGGTACCCTCAGGGCCGATTAAATTCAGCTCGGAACGGCAAAGTCGAGTGATTTCGCGCATTTTTACCGAGTGTTAGGCGCTTTTTTTAAGAAGATCGGCCAACCAATCAATAATCAGTCGATTCACGTCGTCCGGACGCTCCTGCTGCGTCCAGTGGCCGCAGGGCTCGAGCATCTCAATGGTCAGGTCAGTGACCCAGGGGCGCATCGCCTCGATCTGCCCCGGCGCGATCACGACGTCATCCACCGCGCCGATGAATAATGTCGGAATCGTGACGGTCTGATCAACGCCCTCCAGGGCCTCCCAGTTGCTGCTCCAGTTTCGATACCAGTTGATTGGATTCGTGAAGCCGCTTTCGGAAAAAGCATCGACATAGTAAGCGCGCTCTGCTGCCGTGAGCAGCGGATCGCCGGCAGACTGCGTTCGCTCCATGGCTTTCAGCAAACTGAGCACCTTCATTTGCGGCGGTAGCTTCTCGAACTGTGCGCGGCGTATATGATTCTTGCGCATCATCACATCGATGAAGTGCCCCGGGTCGGCGGCAAGAACCCTGTCGGCTTCGTCGGAATCTTGAAAATTGACGACATAGAAATCATCGCCCAACTTCTCGCGCATCAGCGAGATCGGGTCAACCCGATAACGAGGAATGTAGGGGATATTGAGCGTGATCAGTTTTTCGATTCGGTCCGGAGCTACCAACGCCATATGCCACAGGATCAAAGCGCCCCAGTCATGCCCGACGAATACAGCGCGTTCCAGCTCGAATGCGTCGAGCAGCCCGATGAGATCCGCGATGAGTTCATTCATGCGGTATTGATCGACGCCTGATGGCCCGTCGGTCTGACCATAGCCTCGCATGTCGGGGGCGATCGCGCGGAAACCGGCATCGGCCAAAGCGGGCAACTGATGGCGCCACGAATAGGCCAGCTCCGGAAATCCATGGACCATGATGACCGCAGGCCCTTCACCCTGCTCAAAGACAGCCATGCGGATGTCGTTGGTGTTTACGAATTTCGGTTTTGGGAACACGCGGACATTTGACAGCAAACCGCGCGGGATCGCAAAGTGACATTAAGACCAAGAAGCGGAGGCCAGCGATGATTCAGCGCTTAATCATTTCGCTGATAAACCTGATTACCAATACGTTTTTTCGACGTATCGATGTTGTTGGCGAAGAAAATATTCCCGCAGACGGGCCGGTCATTTTTGCGGGCAATCATCCGAACGCGTTGATGGATGGATGGCTGCTAACGGCGCGCTGTAATCGTTGGCCGTTGCACTTCATGGCGAACGCGAAGCTCTGGAAATATCGGGCGCTTGGGCGTGTTCTGAACAAAATGGGCGCGGTCCCGGTGCAAAGGCGGGAGGAGCATGACGGTGAGGTCGACAACAGCAAGGCGTTCGACAAGCTCTTCGAGGTGATCGAGGGCGGCGACTGCATGGGAATATTTCCCGAGGGCGTGAGCCATACGGAATCGCAACTCGCAAAACTCAAAACGGGCACAGCGCGAATCGCATTGGCCGTCGCGGCTCGCGGTAAGGTCAACGTAACAATTATTCCTTGTGGTCTGAACTACATACATCGTCATCGCTTTCGTAGTCAGGTGCTGATCGAGTTTGGGGAGCCCATTCATATCGACGACGAATGGATAGGCCGCTTCCATTCTGATGAGCGCAATGCAGTTCGACAGCTGACGGAATACCTCGCGGACTCACTGAGGTCGGTCACGCTCAACGCGCCGGACTGGAGCACGCTTCGTTTCGTGCAGGCCGCGCGACGCTTGTATAAGCCGGCAACGGCCAACCTCGCGCCGAGTGAGTATGTGGAACTGAATCGGCGCTTTATCGAAGCCTATTTGAATTCGGCTGACGACCCCGACGTTGTCAAAATTAGACACAAAGTTGATGACTACCAAACGCGGCTGGACGTTCTTGGACTCAAGGATTATCAACTTCGCACGAACATATCTGTGGGCAAAGCCGCTCGCAGATTAATGGTGCGCTCCATCACCATAATGTTGTTACTGCCGATGGCCATTCCGGGAGTGCTTCTGCATCTGCCTGCGGGCTGGTTGGCGGCGTATGTTGGTGAGCGATTCAGCTACGAAGAAGACGACGTTGCTACGCTAAAGGTTTTTGCGGCGATGACCCTGTTGCCGCTTGTCTATTTGATCGCAGCATTTCTCATCGGCAATTACTTCGGTGCGGTATGGGCCGTCGTCGCTGTTGTCGGCCTTACCATCAGCTTTTCCGCGTCGGTCTGGGTTATTGAAGCGCAAGCGACATTGCTTGTATCGATGGTGTCAATATTGCGTCGCACGCGTTTACGTACGGAAATCGAAAACCTGCAGTCGATCCGCGCCGAGTTGGTCGAAAATATCAGAGGTTTGATCGAAGCAAACTACGATCTTGAAGCGCCCCGTATGTTTTCCGAGACGGACTTCACGGCGACCGGTGTCATTGAACCGACCGAATGACCTCGTCCGTCGAAATGATTGCATCGCGAAGATCAGATTTCGCTGATCGCACGTGGTTTAATGCGGCGGGAAACTTACGTGGCGATGGCCGCATAGAGCAGGGCAAGAATTCATGACTGACAAATTACCGAATTGCCCACAGTGCGATTCCGAATTCGCCTACGAAGATGGCACCCTGTTGATCTGTCCGGAATGTGCGCACGAGTGGTCACCGAACGAAAGCAACGATGACGAGAAGATCGTCAAAGATGCGAATGGCAATACATTGTCGGACGGAGACACGGTTTCAGTTATAAAAGACCTGAAAGTCAAAGGGTCATCATCGGTCGTGAAGGTCGGTACCAAAGTGAAGAATATCCGTCTGGTCGATGGTGACCACGATATTGATTGCAAAGTGCCAGGTATTGGCGCGATGAAACTCAAATCTGAATTCGTCAAAAAGGCATAACATCTCATGAACCTCGAACTCATATATCCCATGGCAGCGATGGTGTTGCTCACTTTTGTCGTCATAGTCAAAACGTTTTTCGGTCGTGTCAAATCGGTCAAGGCTGGCGAAACTAACGCCAGCTACTTCAAGACCTACCAGGAGGGTGGCGAGTCTCGCCAGGGCGCGCAGATGTCGCGAAACGTCATCAACTTGTTCGAGGCGCCGACCCTGTTCTACGCGGCCTGCGTGGCGGGCATGGTCACTGGCCAGAACAGTGGGGTTCTTGTTGTACTCGCGTGGACCTATGTGGCTACACGCATGGTTCACTCTTACATCCACACTGGCAAAAACAAAATTCAACCAAGAATCGCTGCGTATTTTTCCGGCTGGCTGGTATTGCTCGGAATGTGGGGCACCCTGGTTGCTGGAGTTGCGACAGCGTAATGAGCGACAAGTGGCGCGACAGACTGTTGGCGCTTCGGGCGGAACTCGAAAGCACAGCCGCGACAGGCGACGAGTCTGCGGCGATTGTTGAGCTCGATCAAAGCAAGCTTGGGCGGCTCTCCAGGATGGACGCCATGCAGGCACAAGCCATGGCGAAAGCGTCGAGCAATCGACGTCAGGCCATGCTGGTCAAAATAACCGCGGCACTGCAACGCATCGACGATGGCGACTACGGCTTGTGCCGCAAATGCGAAGAAGAAATAAATCCGAAACGCCTCGAGTTTGATCCGACGGCGATTTACTGTATCGATTGTGCGAGCAAAGGTGAGACTTCGTGAGCAAACAGGGGTGGTTAGGTGTCATCGGGATGATGACCTGGGCCTGGCTCTAATCGGGTGACAGGTCGTGTCGTTCGCTTTTATTGCTTGTGTTTTGGGCATTTGGGCGCTAGTTTCCCCGGCAAGACGTTGATGGGGACGAGTAGGTAGCCCAATCAGGCCGAAGCGACCGGAGGATAGTGAAAGCTCCGGGCCTGAAACTACTGAATATCACC
>RCNG010000013.1_pt1 | contig 76306 bp, 68 predicted proteins | sample 2041371 | NCBI WGS metagenome assembly RCNG01 (sample SAMN09708227, study PRJNA481090) | Marine sediment metagenome, whole genome shotgun sequencing project. | biome: marine sediment; feature: ocean; material: sediment; isolation source: Sewage treatment plant 1 marine sediment (STP1) ... | reverse complement strand
AGCGCGATCCCCAGGGCCAGGAATCCCAGGAGCCCGGACTCGCCCAGGAACTGTGAGACGAGCTGCCTGCGGTTCGAGCCCAGGACCTTGCGCACCCCCACCTCTTTGCAGCGGTGTGCAAAGCGTGCAGTGGACAGGTTCATGAAGTTGATGCAGGCGATCAATAGGATGATCGCCGCGATGGTCGAAAACATGATCAGGGTCGAGCGGTTCCCCTTGATCGAGAGCTGATCCGTCACCGACCCGGAGGGATTGAGATGGAGGTCTTTCAGCGGTTCCAGGAAATATCCGTAGCGGTATTGGTCCTGTTGGATCAGCTCCTCGTAGCGCATCCCGGTCTCGGCCTCGATCTGGGCGCCCCAGTGCCGCCTCACAAAATCGGGGAATTTTGTCTCCAGCTGCGCTGCGTCCATGCCCTCTTTGAGCAGGAAGTAGGTGAAATAGGTATGCCCTCCCCAGGAGGTTTCACGGCTGTTCGCCATGGAGTTGAGTGAGGCGATCATGTCGTACTGGAAGTGGGAGGTCGGCGGACAATCTTCCACGACCGCGGTGATGATGTAATCCTGCCTCCTGTCCTCGAAACGTAGGGTTCGGCCCAGGGGATCTTCATTCCCGAAGTATTTTTGGGCGGTCCGGTGGGCCAGTACTATAGAAAAGGGCTGCGTGAGCGCCGTCTCTGGATCTCCCAAGATAACCGGCAGCGTGAACACCTGGAAGATGCTGCCGTCCGCGAAGATCAGGCCCTTTTCGAGGAAGGCCTCCTCTCCGGTTCTGATGAGATAGTTTCTCGGCCAGAGGCTCATCCGGACGGTCTCTTCGACCTCGGGGAACTCATCCTTCATGGCGGCTGCCATGGGTGGGACCGTGTAAGCCCCGCGCAGGGTGTCCTCTTCTCCCAGGCTGACGCATACCCTGAAGATCCGATCGAGTTTTTCGTGGTGGCGGTCGAAGCTCATCTCGTGCCGCACATAGATCCCGATAATGAGAGCTGCGGACAGGCCCACCGACAGGCCTGCGATGTTGATAAAAGAGAAGCCCTTGCGACGCCGGATGATCCGCTGGGCAATGGTCAGGTGGTTCTTGAACATGGTGACGCTCCAGGCGGCGATATGGCGCAGGAACGATGGCAGGGAGAAGAGGACGAGGGACCAATACCAGAGGTGGGCCCGCAGAACCCCGCGGGTCACGCAGTGTTCGTGGAATTCCTCTTCGCAGTCTCCGACTATGGCGGAGCGTTCGTCCCGGTTCGCGATCGAGCGCAGCAGCCAGGCGGCGAACTGAGGGGGTCTCTTCATCTGTGGAGACATCTTGGATCAGCTCCTGCCCAGATGGGCCTGGGACTCTCTGTCCCAGAGGCTCTGCTTGAGCTCCAGGGCCATCCTTAGCGCCTCGATCCCCTGGTCTGTGACAGAGTAATAATTGCGGCTCCGCCCGCCCCGGACAGGGCTCGGATCCCCCATACTTTTGTTCACGAGGCCCTTCCGGGCCAGCTTGGCCAGGGCGCCGTACAGCGTGCCGTACGGGAATTGCCGGCCGGTCCTCTCTGCGAGCTGCTTGCGGATCGTCACGCCATAGGCATCATCCTCAAGCTTCCAAACGGCCCAGAGGACCATCTCTTCGGTCAGGCTCAGGTCTTTCATGTTTTAGTCCCTCTGTATATATGTACGCGAAGCGGTACAAAGGGTTGCCTGCTGCGGGAAGGTTTTTTCATAAGAGCCTCCAATGCATGACTGCTTCCCCAGAAGAACCCATCTTCAATTATCCTGAACGGACTTGCGGATGCCTACCTGTCTCGCGCTGATTTTGACAATGCCGAGGAGTCTGTGTTAAGAGGGAGGCGGAATCGATCCGGAGGAGCATGACATGAAAAGAATGATCCTATGGATGGCGGCGGCAGGCGCGTTGATCGCGGTGCTGGCCGGCTGTTCTCTCTCCCCTATGGACCAGGCGCTGGAGTCCATCAATACAGCAGACCTCAAGCGGCACCTGGATATCCTGGCCGCCGACGAGTTCCGGGGCCGCGACACTCCCTCTCCCGAGCTGAAGATCGCCTCCCGCTATCTTGCGGTTTTGGTGGAAAGCTACGGCCTGAAACCCCTGCTCCCCGACGGATCGTTCCTGCAGGCGATTCCGGTTTCGGTGACGGAAGCAGATGTGTCCCAAACAGAAGCACTCTTCCGATCGCCCCGGGGAGATCGGGAGTTTTCGTATCTCCGGGATTTCGGGCTGCAGAGCCGGGGTTTGTCCTCGACTCAGGCCTCCGGCCGGATCATCTTCCTGGGGCTGGGGCTGTCCGCCCCCGACCTGGGCTGGGATGATATCGGAAAACTCGATCTCGAGGGAACGATCGTGGTCCTGCTGGATCCAGACCTCCCCGAGGATCACAGATTGATGACAGCTGAGAACCGGAGGCTGGTGCGCCGCAGGGCCTGGCCGATCCTCCAGGAGGGCGCAGAGGCCGTACTGACCGTGATCAGTGTGGAGCGGGAGGAAGCGCTCCGAGAAAAGGGACTGGGCTTCAGCCCTGCCAGGGATGTCGCCCTCGGTTCCGTGCAGGGGGGTGCCGTTGTCCCGGCCGTGCCGCAGCGGTCGAACCTGCGCGCCGAGATCCGGCACGACATGGCTGCGCATCTGCTGGGTGTGTCGCGTCAGGAACTGAGCTCCATGTTCGCTGTCTTGCGGGAGGGAGAGCGAGTTCCGGCACGTGTGATACGGGGCGGGCGGCTGGACATGAGGATAGAGGCACGGGAACGTATGGATACGACCTACAATGTCGTCGCCTGGCTGGAAGGCTCAGACGAGCGCCTCAGGGAAGAGTATGTTCTGGTCGGATCCCATCACGACCACCTCGGGATCCGCGGAGGCAGTGTCCTCAACGGCGCGGATGACAACGGTTCAGGAACCGTGGCTATGCTCGAAATCGCCCAGGCGCTCTCCATAGTGCGGCCCAAACGCTCCGTGGTCCTGGTGTGGCATACGGCAGAGGAAAAGGGCCTGTGGGGCGCTCGCTTCTTCGTGGAAAACAGCCCCATCCCGGTGGAAAAGATCAGTGCCCAGATCAACCTGGATATGATCAGCCGCAACGATCCGGACAGCATCTATTTGATCGGCTCCCGGATCCTGAGCACAGAGCTGGACGACGCGCTCCGCCATGTGAATGCACTGGACACCGAATTCGGATTCGACACCGCCTATGAAGATCCCAAGCATCCCGACCGTTTCTTCTTTCGCTCCGACCACTACCCCTATCTCCAGTACGGAATCCCCGCGGTGTGGCTGTTCTGCGGGACCACAGAGGACTATCACCAGGACACGGATACGATCTCGCGGGTGGATTTCGACAAGATGGCCCGGATCACCCGCCTGGCCTTCGGGAGCATCCTGTACATCGGGAACCTGCCCGAGCTGCTGGCTCTGGATGCGCACCCGGACATCACGACGAGAGGCGCACACAACACGAAGATCTCCTGGCGGTGATCAGCTGCATCCTGGGCGTTCATTCCCACTGTCATAAACATGAGCAGGAAGAGCATGCCGGCAACGATCATGGCTATCTTATTCATTGTCCCTTCTCCTCGATCTTTTCCGAAAAAATTTCCGCGGCATTACTGATTTGGATAAAGCAATATCCGTGTCAATGTGGTTTCCTGCCTGGCAACAGAGGAGGGGATGCTCTCGGCCTGTCCTGCAATGCCCGGGGCGCGACACCCGATGTCCGTGTGCGGACAATGGCTGTCCTCCCTCCTCTGACGTGTCTCCCCGTTCCAGCTTTGCATTACTCGCCGGTGAAACGAGGCATGGGTGAAGAATTCGGGGCCGGAACGGGGGGACTCATCAGAGGCATATTCTAGCTCCGTCTGTAAATACGGCCCCTCTTCTGGTATTATTCGATGCTGGGCCGAATTTGGATTGTTCCTTGAGAGGCATCGTCACACGATGCCTGACCGCCGGGGACGCCCCCTCGGCACAGACACAGGAAATACCTATAGAGTCAGGGAGATCGCCATGAAAGTGCTGGGAATCAACGGGAGCCCGCGCCCGCAGGGCAACACAGCTGCCATGATCCGAACGGTGTTCGAGGAGCTGGAGAGTGAGGGGATCGAGACCGAATTGTATCAGCTGGGAGGGACCGTCCTGCGCGGCTGCACGGGCTGCAAGACCTGCTTCGAACGCAAGGACGAGAAGTGTGTGTTCGGGGACGACGGGATGAACGATGCCATCGCCAGGATGAAGGAGGCAGACGGCATCATCATCGGATCGCCGACCTATTTTGCCGACCTCACGGCCGAGACCAAGGCCCTGATCGACCGGGCCGGCTATGTGGGCCTCTCCAATGGGGGCATGTTCTACAGGAAGGTGGGAGCCGCCGTGGTCGCCGTGCGGAGGGCCGGCGCCGTCCACGTCTTCGACTCCATCAACCACTTCTTCTTCATCAACCAGATGATGGTCCCGGGCTCCTCGTACTGGAACCTGGGGATCGCCCGCGATCCAGGAGAATTCGCCCAGGACGAGGAAGGGATCGCCACCATGCGCAACCTGGGCCGCAACATGGCCTGGCTGCTCAAGAAGATCAGCGGCTGAGGACGTTCAGCGCTACCGGAGCTCGAGGATCCGGGAGTATGTCCCCCCTTTTTCCGATACGGACTTGACGACCGCCTTCGCATTGCCGCGTGTGGTCTTCACCACCCATTCCACGGTCTGGACAGGGGAGATCGATCGAGGTGTGGTCCCCGGAAGGTGACCCAACTCGACCTTTTCCTTGCCGGCGAAGAGGCTCGCCCCTTCGAGTTTCAGATACACACGGACCGGCTGGGCGGTCTGGTTGTCTATGGCGTGCTGGGTCACATTGGTGGGCAGGAATCCCAGATTCTGCACACCGGCCGTGATCTTGACATAACCCGCGTCTCCCTTTTCGGCCTTGAGGTCCACGATCCGCACGAGCGGGGACATGGTCGCCAGATAGATATTCCATTGGGCGTGCTTGTCCAGGAAGTTGAAATACTTGGGTCCGGGCGTGCACAGGACATTGGTGTAGGTCCGGGTCTCGGGGTTGTAGAGCTTGCGCGTGAACCCGCCGATCTCCACCTCCCCCAGCTGAGGATGGTTGAATGGCTTCCAGTCGATGAAGACCTTACCGTCCATCTCCTCGTCGTTCCACTTGAGCTGCTCCTCGTCTGACACGCGTCCGTTTTCGTCGTAGTCGCAGAACGGGACCAGCGATCCCATCTCAGGAACCCAGCTGTAGACGCCGAGGTGGTCATAGGCCCAGCCGATCATGACTCCCCAGATGGCCCCGTAGCCAGGAGGGCCTCCGCGGCCATAGACGTTTTGCACGTCCTGTTTGTTGATGATCTCACTGTATTTTCGGCCGAACATCTGGAAGATGGCTTCGTCGGCCTGCGGGAAGGGATCTTCCACTCCGGTCACCGGGTTGAACCAGCGGTTGGTGGGGGGGCGGTAGAGGAAGTTGCCGCTCATGTGATGGTTAACGACTCCGGTCACATTGGCGTGAGAAAGGAGGAACTCCGCCACGGCACGGGTCTCGGGTTCAGACAGCGGGTAGCGGCCGGAGCCCCTCTGTACATACTCCTGCTGCCAACGAGAGGGCCAGTTGCGGTTGATGTCCAGGCCTCCCACGCCGTCCTCATTGAAGCGGCCGTCCCGGTCGTTGTCGATGCCCTCGCTGTAGACCTGCCACTCGCCCTTTTCCTCTTCCGTGCGGCGCACCATTAGGCGGGGATCTTCCGAAGAGGTCTTCATGCCTCCCAGCTCGGTCTTGATCCGCATCTGCGTGAGGTAGCTGTCGCCGTTCAGGTCTTCGCCCGGATCTTCGTCCTCGAGCCCGTCTCTGTCAGAATCGTGGGGCCGCACGCTGCTGCGCATGCCGTCGGGCTTGGTCAGGTAATAGTCGGAGCCGTCCGGATTGAGCTTGGGCATGATGTAAGTCGTGCGCGTATCGATGAGTTTCGTGATGGGGCCGTCGCTGCCGTAGCCGGTCACCAGGGTCTCGATGGTCCTGAGGCAGACAGCGGCTCCCATCACCTCGCTGGCGTGCAGGTTTCCGTCGATCCAGAAGCCCGGCTTTGTGAGTCCCGGGCCCGTATCTTTATTGGTGATCTCCAAGACCAGGAGATCCTTGCCCAGGTAGCTTGTCCCGATGGTGTGCAGTTTCGTGATCTTGGGGAAGGCCTTGACGACCTCGTTCAGGTAGCGGACGGTTTCGGCAAAGGTGTAATTGTGCTCGAAGCTGAGCTTCTCGACCGCCGCGTCGGCCGATCCCCAGGCGAAAAACAGACCGAAGACCAGGCAGAGAGCTAGGGCTGTTCTTTTTGACAGGTTTTTTCTGTTCATGGTTTCCCTCCGTTTGAAGATGCGGGATGAATTGGCCTCATGCACCTTAAATATCACAGGGGCTTCCCCGGGTCAATCGGAACAGACCTCACGATAGGAGCGCAATCAAATAGAGTGCGGAAATGCAGCATTGGGGGTCGTGAGCGCTGCCGCGCTTGTATCTCGGTTGCTCCGATTGACCGGGGGTGGGTGCTGTGATAAGAATGAGGCAAGCCGCACGTTCGAGTTATGCTATGAGGAGGGTACCTTGTTGCCCAACCCGGATTATGAAACTCGAAAAGAGGAGGGAAAATGAATAGATCCAATTTTGTCGGAGTGTTTGCCCTGTGTTTTGTTCTGGCCCTGCCGCTCTCTGGCCAGGACCAGTCGAAGATCTCCACCATAGACGTCTCTGAGAGCGCTTCCGTGACGGCCCCGGCCAACCTGGTACGCATCTCGTTCGCCGTGGAGTCCAACGCCTCGGAGGCGGGCGAGGCGGTGCGCCTCAATGCCGGGCAGACCGACGCGCTGCTCAAGGCCCTCAAGAAGGCGGTCGGAGTCGAGGACACGCTGGAGACCACGGGCTACAGCCTCAACCCGGTCTACGGCAGGGGGGGCACGCAGGTGACCACCGGATATCGCGTGCGCAACACCGTGATCCTGACCTCCAAGGAGGTCGAGAAGGCCGGCGCATTCATCGATGCGGCCACCGAGGCGGGCGCGAACAGGATCGACAGCCTGAGCTTCGCGCACGACCAGGCCGACACACTGAGGGATCAGGCCGCAGTAAAGGCCTTGAAAAAAGCCGTGAGGACTGCGGAAAGACTGGCTGATGCCGCGGGGATGAGGGTCGTCCGCGTCGTCAACATCGATTACGGCTCACCCGGCCCAGAAGTGCGCTTCTCCCGGGCTGTCCTGGCGGAGGCGGGAGGCAGAGTCCCAACCCCGATCGAGGCGGGTGACCTTTCGGTATCGGCCAGCGTGCGCATGACCTTCGAGATCCAAAAGTAGCGCCGGTGCGGCGGATAGGACCGGTCACGCGTCTGGCCGGCAGACGAAGCAGTCAGGACCGGATGGTCCGCAGGATCGGCCGGGGCCGCGTGTGTCTCAGGGCTTGAGCTCGATCTCGGTCGATCCCCAGCCTCCACCACCCAGGTCGGCTGTCCTGTAGTGCAGTACCAGCGGGTGTTTATCCAGCAGGCTGTGTACGATGCGGCGCAGCGTGCCGGTCCCCTTGCCGTGGATGATCCTCACCCGCAGGATGCCGCGTTCCCGGCATTCCTCCAGATAGTGAGGGACCAGGTCCTTCACCTCACGGGGATGGAAGGTGTGGAGATCGAGCACACCGTCGATAGGGACCTCGATCGGCGCATCCTGATCCGATGCCAGATCTGTTTTTGAGGGGGAATCTTTTTTCACTCGTGCTGCGCCCTAGGGCCGGTGATCCGCCCGCAGTTCCACGATCTGCCCCGGTTTTGTCGCAAACCTGATCTCGGTCCCTTCCCGCTTGACCGCCTTTTCCTGAATGCCCGCCACCGCGAATCCTCCACCCTGAAAGGGATCCTCCAGCCGGCATTCTCCTCCCTTCTCGGCCCGGATCTCCACTCGTGTCGTCCGGCCCGCCTTTCGCTCGGCCGAGATCAGGAACGCGCCCTCAGTCCGCAGGGTGACGAAGGAGACGTCCGCCCAGGTCGAGGGGACGGCCGGGAACACACGGATGACGCCTGAGTAGCTCTGCAGGAGCATCTCCTGGATGCCTGCGGCGGCAGCGAAATTACCTTCCAGGGTGAAGGGCCGGTATGTGAAGCGGGAATACCCCTTTCCTGACTGATCCCCGTTGCAGTGGAAGCCGTTCCTCAGGCAGAAGGCCTGGGAAAAGATCTCCAGGGCCTTTTCAGCTGCCTCCCCGTCTCGGGCTCGGGCCGCCAGGTTGGCCAGCCAGCTGAAGCTGTATCCGGTCCAGTAGTCCGTTCCCAGGCGCTCCAGGTCGGCCAGGGAAGCCCGGATGATCTTCCGGTGCTCTTCCCCATTTTCCCAGCTGATCTGGCCAAGGGGATGGATGGCCATGAGGTGGGAGAAGTGTCTGTGGGAATCCTCCAGGGGGATGCCCTCGGTCACCAGAAGTTTGCTGCTTTCCTCATCCAGGGCGAAACCCGGCATCTCGGCCAGCAGCTTCCTCCAGCGCTCTGCCTCCCGCGGCTTTTGGAGCTCCTCGGCCAGCTCCGCAGACTTCTCGAACACAAAACGGATGAGCGACAGGTCGTAGTTGGTGATCTCCGGGAACCAGGCCTCGAGCCGGTTGTCATTGATCTCCGGGGAGGAGCTCAGGGGGAGCGTGCGGAGGCCGCCGGCCTGTTTTTCGGTCACGGCCTCATAGAATTCCGACACGTCCCGGAACCAGGGATAGGCGCGGTCACGCAGGAACTCCCGGTCCTGGGAGTAGCGCCAGTGCAGGTAGAAGTGGTGGGCCAGCCAGCCCGATGTCGTGGCGGAGTGGGTGTATTGGTGCCAGCCCCCGATCTGCTCCTGGTTGAGGTCCGCCGTCATGGGGACGTTGAGCCCGGGAAGCCCGAAGAAGCGCTGGGTCCAGTCGCGGGCCGTCTTCCGGGTCTGCCAGAGCCAGCTGACAAAACCCTCCGCCCCTTCCAGGCGGTTGCCCGAGTAGGACGGCCAGTAGCTGAGCTCGGTGTTGAGGTCGTGGTGATAGTCCCCCTTCCAGGGCGGGAGGAGGCCGTTGTCTGCGGTCCAGGGCCCCTGCAGGGTGATGGGAGGCGTGTCGGCCCTGGCCGCGGATCCGAATTTGTAGGTCTCGAGATACCACTGTCGCTCGAGCACGGGATTGGGGAGCCGGATCCAGGATTTCTGCCAGAACTTGTTCCACCAGGCCCTGTGGCCCTTGAACAGGGCCTCGTAGCCCTGTCCCATTGCTTTTTCACAGGCCCCGAGGGCCGCGCTCAGGGGGTCGGCGCTGTCTTCGGAGATGGCGATCGACCAGACCCCCATCCAATAGTCCTCCTGTGCCGACCACATGAGGACCACGGCAAAGCGAAAATCTTCCCAGCCCTTCTGGACATAACCGGTCCAGTTGGCTCGAGTATGGATCTCGGGAGGCTCGTATCCCAGGAGACCGACCTCCATGACACGGGTGTTCTGGGGGTCCGTGTTCTCCACGGGTCCCCCGAAGGGCGGGACGATCAGGCGGGCCCTGATCGGGATCGAGGTGTCGATCCGGATGACGCCGCAGGGCGCCTCGGCATGGGTGAACACCTTGACTCGGGCCCTGCTTCCGAGGTCCACGGAGGCCAGGCCTTCCAGAACATCCAGCTGACAGGAAGAAAACGTCGGATCCTCCCCGATGTCGAGTTCGACACGGCCGGCAGGGATCTTGGTGGGGCCGGCCCGGCGGTAGGGTTTTTCGTACATGCGCTGCAAGTCCTCGATGCGCCCCTCTTGGACCCACTGGCGCATGAGGGAATAGGAATATTCCTCAGAGAAAAATTCCGGCACCGGCCTCAGGTCCCACAGGTCGGTCCTGTCCAGCGAGATCTTGAGAGGACTGCCATCGCCCCAGACAAGGGCCCCCAGTTGGCCGTTTCCCAGAGGCAGAGCCTCGTCCCAGACTTCGGCCGGAGTGGTGTATTGCAGCCCGTGTCTCGGGATCGATTCAACATCCGGCTGGCCGGCCGTACGGATCGGCTGTGCCCAGATCAGGATACCCAGGATCATGCAGAATATTCGCATCATATGGCTCCTCGTTGTTTATCATTGTATGCGAAAAGGAATCGCGGTGTCATACGAAATTGAATTTTTGCTTTGGAGCTGTCATATATCTCCGGATGCCGCCGGCGCCCCCAAGTTCAGGCGAGGAGTGCCGCGCCGAAGGCCGTAACGAGCTGAGGGTTTTCTGGCCGCAGCAGTTCAGACTTCAGCCGCGTTTCGAGCAGTGCATGGAGGCAGTCGTTCCTGGCGCCCCCCCCTACGAAAACAAGCGGGCCCTCCGATGGGACTTTCTTGACCATGGCGGAAAGGCGGTCTGCTATGGCCACGTGCAGGCCGCGGGCGATCTGGTTCCGCGGGCGCCCCGTAGTGATCAGCGAGACGACCTCGGACTCGGCGAAGACGGTGCACATGCTGTTGATGGGGACATGCTGATCGGTGGAGCAGGCGAGCCGGACGAAACCGTCGAGATCTGTGTCGAAAGTCTGGGCCATGACCTCCAGGAACTTCCCGGTCCCCGCCGCACAGCGGTCGTTCATCTCGAAATCCGAGACCTTCCCGCCTTCGTCCAGAGCGATCACCTTGCAGTCCTGCCCACCCACATCGAGTACGAGCCGGGCTGAGGGAAAGAGCGAGCGAACACCCTTGCCGCAGGCCCGGATCTCGGTCAGGACCCGCGCTCCGATCTCTTCGCGGAGCAGGTGGCGGCCGTAGCCCGTGGCCATGATCTGTGCAGGCTCCAGCTTGTCCAGGGACTGCCGGATCCGGGTGAGCGGATCGTGCCCGGTGTCGAAGATCTCGGAACCGCTGACCTTGCCTTTTGTGAGCGTTAGGATCTTGGTGGTGCGGGATCCCAGGTCGATTCCGATGACCGTGTTCATTCCTGGTCGTCCAGGAGCTCGGCAAAGGCCTCGACCCGCGTGCGGATCTGTCCCGTGTCTTCCTGAGAGTAGTCGGTCACGATCTTGAGGGAGGGGATGCCCCGGTGCACGACTCGTCCACCACGATCCGCAACCCGGCTGTCTCCACGATGTGTTGGACCTTGGCGTTGCCCATGGGAGAGGGCGTCCCGGCGATCATGACGCGTTTGCCCGGTGAGGCGTCCGGGTAGGCGGAGATCCCCTGAGCGGCGCGTTCCTCCAGCTCTGCGATCAGCTCCTCCGCTGCCGCCACGAACGCGGCCGTGTCCATGTTCAGGACGACCTGGGAGGCGAGCAGTGCATCCAGCCCACTGATGGGGGGAGAATCCAGCTTGCGAAACTCGTTGATGCGCTGCAGGGCCCTGCGCTTCCGATTGACGAGCCGTACGGCTGGAGCCAGGTTTTCCATCGATACGTTCTTCCCGCTCAGTTCCTCCATCATGTCTTTGAAGGCGCCAACTTCCTTCCGCCACAACTCCCGGTCTATGTCGTTCTTCTTTTGGGGGACTTCCATGATCTTGAAGCCGAACAGGTCCCAGGTCTTCTTCTTGGCGTCACACGTGGTCTCGCCCACGATGAGGTCCTTGAGCGGGCCGTGGGGGCACGTGCCGCTCAGGGCCATGCCGAAGGTAGAGCGGATGATGGGGCAGATGTCCCGTGGAAGCACCTTGTCAGCGTAGGAAACGGGCCAGTCCGATCCGCCGCACAGGGGGATCGGGACCACACCCACTGCCAGGGCGATCTCATCCGGGACATAGATGCAGAACGTGCCGATGGCCTTGCCGCCCTGCTTGCGGTGCTCCCAGAGCTCGGCCACACGCCCGGCATGGCTGGCGTGGAAGCCCTGATCGAACAGGGCCATGGCTCGGGGCCGGTTCTTCTGGGAAAGGTGGGTCTTGGCAAACAGCTTGTCCTGGGACTCCATCAGTTGGTCATGGGCCTCGAGGTCCAGCCCCAGTTCGGTCCACATCTTGCGGTAATCGGTCATGCTTTTTCTTTCTCAGGATTCGATAAGCTTGGTCTGCAGCGACGTTGTATGATAGAGGGATAGACAGAGGCTGTCAATCGGGCGGGAAGTCGGCCTATTGGAGAAGAGGAGGCTCTGCATCCTCCATTTTTAATGGGGTGAGTCTTCTGTCAACGGGTGCCCACCCGGGATCCATGGTTGAGGTTGACGTTGAGGGCGGTCAGGAATTTCCGCGTCGTGCGTTTGCCGTGGCCGAGGATGTCGATGAACTGCTCCTTCTGCAGCAGGCGGCACTCCACGAACACCTTCCCTCGGCGGTTGGTGATCAAGACGGTAAGCCGGGGGGGGACTTCCTGCAGGACATGCGTCCCGCTTTCGGCGCTTATGAAACCGGCTTCCTGGTCGAGACTGTCGATCGTAAAAGAGATGTCATACACGGCTTTGATGGACGCGCCCCAGACTTCCTCGAAGGAGTGGCCGTCGAGATAGGTCGACGTGAGGTGCACGGTCTGCCTTATGCAGGCGGCGGATGCAAGCATCACGATTATGATCAGAGCTTTGTTTCTCATGAATACCTCCTGTCTTTATTTGCAATCCACTCCGTTACTCATATATTCATGAAGCAATATTCATGCCATGCCTATCCCTGGGGGGAATCCGGCTCGGGCCTGTGAATGTTGTCTCATTTTGGGGACAGACCGCCGAAATCAGTAGAGCAAAAAGGGCTTGACAAGCGGTATTCAGCCGCTATAATGGGGCGCAATCCAATGAATGAACACGGACGAGTCCTTTCCGATGCGGCCTACCGCATGATAATGCCCTGCCCGAATGCGGGCTTTCTGTTCTAGCCACCCCGTGTTCGGGATCCCCACAGCTTGATCCCTGAGTACACCCTTTCTGTGTAATCACACTTTTGCCAAAGGAGGCATTATCATGAGCAAGTCAATTCAGGAAATCAATCAGAAGATCAAAAATAAACAGGCCACGGTCGTTACAGCAGAGGAGATGACCTGCCTGGTCCGCGAGGCCGGGCCTGAAAAGGCAGCCGAAAAAGTGGATGTGGAGTATGACATGATCACCCGCGGATAGAGAGAAATCTGTCTCATGGGTTTGGTTTGCCGTCCACCCGTATAGTGTATTAGACTGTTTTTTAAAAGGAGGTCGGCCATGACGGAAATGTTATTCAGGAGGAGCAGGCCGCAGGTATTTTTCTGCCTCATGTTGGCGTGCATGTGGATATCGTGTTCCGGGCCTGATACTGCGTCCGGACCAGAAATCCGTGTGGACCCCAGGATCGAGCTCATGAGCATCATCTTCCGCCTGGCCGGCAATCCGGAGTACAACCGCGGTGAGGTCCAGCCCTATGTGGAAGCCGTGGAGGCGCGCTTCGGTCCCTTCCGAGAGCATGCGGTGGTGGAAATGGCCCAAGAGCTGCGCAAGACTCGCGGAGTGAGTTTCGACGCCGTGATGAGTCTTGCGATCCACTTCAAGGACCCGTATTCGCTGGAAGAGGAGATCCCGTTCGAACCGCGCCCCGCCGCCCTGGAGCGGCGATGGCTGGTGAAGGAGGCCCGGACGTTCCTCGAAAAGGCCCGGGACTTCGTTCGGGTGACAGACTTTGCGAGCTTTGTGGCCGAACATGAGGATCTCTATCGGGTCACGGCGGAAAGGATGCAGGCCGTCATGGACGAGAACGAGGTCGAGAGCTGGTTCAACGGCTTCTTCGGCCGCCTCCCGGATGCGCGCTTCAGTATCGTGCTGGGGCTTCTCAACGGAGGGGGCAGCTACGGGCCCAAGGTCATCTACCCAGACGGGCGGGAGGACCTCTACACCATCCTGGGAGTCTGGATGACGGATGACCATGGGTTGCCCCTTTTCAACGAACGTGTCCTCGGTACCGTGGTGCATGAGTTCTGCCATTCCTTTTCCAATCCTGTCGTGGACCGGCACGCAGAGGAACTCGAGGATGCGGGTTTGGCCATCTTCCCTCTGGTCGAACAGGAGATGCGCAGCATGGCCTATTCCAACTGGAAGACCATGATGTACGAGTCCCTGGTGAGGTCAAGCGTGGTCCGCTGGGACCTGGCCAGGAACGGCCGGGAAGCAGCCGACAGGCGGATCGCCTGGGAGGAGAAAAACCATTTCTTCTGGATCTCCGGGATGTCGGAGCTGCTCGGGACCTACGAGGCAGACCGGGGCAAGTATCCGGACCTCGAGGCCTTTTTCCCCGAGATCAGGCGGTTTTTCGATGATTACGCTGCCCATGCGGAAGAGCGGATCGGGGGGATCAAGTCGCGTTGGGAAGAGGAATCCCGTGAGATGGCGGCCCGGGCCCCCAAGATCGTGTCGATCGCCCCGGCGGATGGAGCCGAGGGCGTTGATCCGGGACTCCGTGTCCTACGGATCACCTTTGACCGCCCCATGAAGGATGGGTCCTGGGGCGTGATGCAGCGGGGCGGCAACACGCCCAAGATCATGGGAGACGTATCCTATGACGAAACCCGGACCGTCTTTACGATCCCGGTACAGCTGGCGCCGGACACGGAATACACCATGGGCCTGAACTCGGAGAATGCCCTGGCATTCCAGGACGAAGAGGGGAATCCTCTGATGCCGACCACGTTCCGGTTCCGGACCGGCCGTGGCCGCTGAGCCCGGGCCTAAACCAACGTTTCTCCCAGCAGCAGCAGGCCGAGGGCGACGAGCAGGAAATACACATATTTGGAAAACCGCTCCGTGGAAAAGGCCCGGTTGATCCTTTCGCCCAGGAAGACGGCCACCAGGACCAGGGGCAGCGCATAGGCATACATCCTCAGTACCGGTCCGGTCCAGAGCCCTGCCAGGCCGTGTCCTGCCAGGATGAACAGGCTGGTCGGGAAGAGGAAACCCTGCAGCGTGGCCCGGAAGGCCTCCGGTTCCCATCGTCTGAGGGTCCCGTAGATCACGACCGGTGGGCCGTTGCTGTTGTAGGCGCCTCCCAGAATCCCCGCGACGAATCCGAATCCGAAGGCCGCCCTGTCGTTTCGGAGGGCTAGGAACCTCGGCTTGGCCAGGCTGTATGCCGCGAAGCCGATCAGGACAATGGCCAGGATGACTTTAAGGATGCCTTCGTAGGCCCCCTTGAGCAGCAGCAGGCCTAGGGGGATCCCCACAGCGGCGGACAGGATCAGGCGCCATGCGCTCTGAACACGGACCTGGCGCCAGCTGCGGACCAGGATGGTCAGCCCGATGGTGGAGGCGACCAGGGCAACCAGGGGAGTGGCAGCTTTCAGGCCGATCACCAGAGCCAGCAGGGGCATGGCCACCAGGGCGTCTCCAAAACCAAAGGTCGAGCGGATGAAGGAAGATCCGAACAGGATCAGGTAGACAAGGTATGTGTGCTGCATCATTTCACTCGGCGGGTCGTCGCGCGTGCCTACCGGGTATAACAAAGCCCCGGGGCACTGTCAATCGGGAGATCTCGGGAGCCGGAGCTGTGCATCGACGACATGTATCGCGACCTTCTGCAGCTCCAGGATACGGCGGTAACGTATCTGAGCCCCCCGGGACAACAGGACCTCAATGGCATTATATCATTCTGCCGGCTTAATCTAAATGGAGGACCCCAAAGGGGGGAATAAATAATTGACGCCGAGTGAGGCTTGTGTTACAAATAGCGGCTTCTGATGAGTAATATCCTGCGAGTCGCCTTACGTTCAGCCGCTTCCTGTCTGTTGGCAATCCTGGTGTTCGAGCTGCTGACAGGCCCCGTGTTCCCGGCAGAAAAAGGCGGTGCTGCGCCCCTGGCCGAGCTCCTGCAGATCGGTGCGGCTGACAATGTTCGAGTGGACGGGATCCTGGATGAGCCTTTCTGGGGCAAGACGCGCCCCATAGGGGACCTCACCATGGTAGAGCCTGATGAGGGGGCCCCCCCCAGCGAACGGACCGAGGTCCGCGTGTCTGCCAGTGTCTCGGCCCTCTACATCGGCATCATGTGCTATGACAGCTCTCCCGACCGCATCGTCAGCTACACCATGCAGCGCGACGCAGAGCTGCGGAGTGAGGACCACATCAAACTCGTGTTCGACACGTTCCTCAACGGCCGGACCGGCTACATCTTCGCGGTCAATCCCAACGGCGCCCGCTACGATGCGCTGATCGAGAAGGAAGGTGAGCGCGAGAATAGAGAGTGGGACGGGATCTGGGAGGCGGCCGTCCACCGTTCACCAGAGGGCTGGAGCGCCGAGATCTACCTTCCCGTCAAGACCCTCCGTTTTGCCCGCGGGCTCGACCGCTGGGGCTTCAATGTCGAACGCCGCATCGAGCGCCGGTTGGAGACGGACCGCTGGGCCTCCCCCCTCCTCAACTACAAGGTCACCCATGTCAGCCGCGCCGGGATTCTCGAACCCGTCCCCGAGTTCGAGCAGGGGTGGGGCCTCACCGTGCGGCCCTATATCCGGGGCGACCGCACCAAGGAAGAATACGGGGCACCGCATGTCAATGATGCGACGGCCGGGCTGGACATCAAGAAGAACTTCGGCGGAAATGTCAGCGGCCTGCTGAGCCTCAACACCGATTTTGCCGAAACCGAGGTTGACACGCGGCGCATCAATCTCACGCGGTTCCCCCTGCTCTATCCCGAGAAACGGACCATTTTCCTGGAGGGCTCTGATGTCTTCGACTTCGGGCTGGGCATGGGTTTTCACCACCGCTTCGACCTCATCCCCTTCTACAGCCGCAGGATCGGCCTGATCGAGGGGCAGGTCGTGCCCCTGGATCTTTCTGTCAAGGCCACGGGCGGAGTGTCTCGCTTCAACTTCGGAGTGCTGGACGTGATGACCCGCCCGGTGGACGAGCTCGCGCCCCGTACCAACCTCTTTGCTGCCCGGGGCTACCAGGGCCTCTGGAAAGAGTCGCGTGTGGGCTTCCTGGCCACGGCAGGGGATCCCCTGGGCCGTCCGGGGAGCTACCAGGTCGGGGCCGATTTCATCTACAAGACCACCCAGTTCCAGGGTGACAAAAACCTCCTCCTCGGCGTTTGGGGGTTGGTGACCGGGCGGGAAGATCTGGGGAAGGACAACACAGCCTTCGGCTTTGCCGTCGATCTCCCCAACGACCTCTGGGATGTCTCCGTGAGCGCCAAGCGCATCGGTGCGGATTTTGATCCTTCGATGGGGTATGTCCCGTGGCGTGGTGTCTACAAGGCCCGCTTCGACCTGGCCTACAAGCCCCGTCCCTCCCTCTCCTGGCTGCGCCAGATCTGGTACGAGCTCTTCACGTCCATCGTGACGGATGTAAATGGGCAGGTGCAGCAGTGGGGGATCTTCACGGCGCCCGTCAACTGGCACCTGGAGAGCGGTGACCGCATCGAGTTCAACATCTATCCCCAATGGGAGAGGATCCCGGAACGTTTCGAAATCACGGACGAGGTCTACATCGATCCGGGCACCTATCAATGGTGGCGGTATAGGCTGGAGCTCCAGACCGCGGGAAAGCGCAGGGTGGGCGCCAAGGTGTCCTGGTGGTTCGGCGGCTACTACGACGGCCACCTGAACCAGATCCAGCTGACCGCGACCTGGCGGCCCTCCCACCATGTCAACGTGGCCCTGGAGGGGGAGACCAACTTCGTGCGGGTGAGCTCGGGTGATGCAGACATCCTCCTGGCCCGGGCCCGGGCCGATATCTTCATCACATCCAATTTTCAGCTCCTGAATTACGTCCAGTACGACAACCTGTCCGATTCCCTGGGCGTGAACTGCCGCCTGCGCTACACCTACCGAAGCCTGCTGGATATTTTCCTGGTATTCAACCACAATTGGCTTGAGATCGACAACATCTTCCGGACAGACCTGAACCAGTTCCTGCTCAAGGTCCAGTATTCCTGGCGGCGCTAGCCGCACCCGGCACCTAGTTTACATGTCCCTGTAATCCGCTATAATATCGGCAGAGAGTACGCGCCATGAAAAATACACTGTACGTTTTGGTTTTCCTGGGGATATTGACCACGGCCGGCATGCTGGCCGACCAGGGCGGGTCCGACATCGGCGTCACACAGGCGTTCCGCAGACTCGACCAGCCCGACACCTATCTGATCGATGTCCGGACGGTGGCCGAATATGTCTATGTCGGCCACCCGGAGATGGCCCACAACATCCCGCTCGTTTTCTGGGACGAACCGAACCTGCAGACCGTGGCCAACGACGATTTTGTCGAAGACGTGAAGGCTCGCTTCAAAACCGGGGATATCCTGATCCTCATCTGCCGCAGCGGCATCCGCAGCGCCTATGCCCAGCGCATGCTCCGCCGCGCTGGATTCGAACAGGTGTTCAACATCAGGGAAGGCTTCGAGGGAAAAAAGGACCGGAACGGCCACCGCATCGTCGACGGCTGGAAGAACGAGGGCCTGCCTTATACCTACGAGCTGGACCCGGCCTTGCTGCATCAACCGATAAAATAACCCATTTCCTCCAGACGATCCCGGGCTTTCGGATCTTCCAGGGTTGTATTTTCTTATCCTTAGAGATACATTCTGGAGGGAGGGGTATCCAGCGTTGAACCATCCGATCCCGGTATCGCAGTCATATCAGGGAAAGGGGACTCGAATATTCCCCTCTGTTTTGGCGTATATAGAATGCACGAGGAGGCGCAAGCATGATCATTAAAATCTGGTGGATCTGGATGGCGCTGGCCGCCGTCTTTGTCGTGGGAGAGATGTTCACCGCAGGCTTCTTCCTGCTCTGGTTCGGTGTGGGGGCAGCGGCAGCGGGGCTGCTGGCTCTCCTGGGCTTGAGCTTCCCCTGGCAGCTGGGCGCCTTTGTCGTGGTCTCCGGTGTGCTGCTGGCTGTGTCCAGGCGCTTTGCCGACCGGTTCAGTAAGAAGCAGCCGCCCGGGATCGGCGCTGACCGGTTCATCGGACTCAAGGGTTTGGTTCTGGAAGAGATCGACAACGCTAACAACACGGGGCGTGTGCGCCTTCAGAAGGAGGAGTGGCGCGCCGACAGCGACGGGGATGTGGTCATCCCGGTCGGGGCCAGGGTCGAGGTCGTCCGCCTGGACGGGACCCACCTGGTGGTAAAACGGATCGAAGAGAAGGAGGAATAATCGAATGGAAGTCATACTGGCAATCATCGCCATCGTCATTTTCATGTTCGCGGCCATGGGGCTCAAGATCGTCCGCCCCTGGCAGAAGGCCCTGGTGGAGCGGCTGGGCAAGTATCAGCGCACTGCTGGCAGCGGCCTGACGCTCATCATCCCGTTCCTGGAAAACCTGAAAAAGGTGGACATGCGGGAACAGGTGGTGGATGTCCCGCCCCAGAGCGTCATCACCAAGGACAACGTGGTGGTCGAGGTGGACGCCGTGGTGTATTACGAGGCCACCGATCCTGTTAAACTGATCTACAACGTGGCAAATTTTTATGCCGCCGCCACCAAGCTGGCTCAGACTAACCTGAGGAATCTGGTGGGCGACCTGGCCCTGGACCAGTCGCTGACATCCAGGGAAGTGATCAATTCTCAGCTGAGACAGATCCTCGACGATGCCACCGACAAGTGGGGCACCAAGGTCACACGAGTGGAGCTCCAGCGCATCGAACCCCCTGCTGATGTCATGGAAGCGATGCACCGCCAGATGAAAGCGGAGCGGGACCGCCGCGCCATGATCCTGGAAGCGGAAGGCGCCAAGAAGTCGGCCATCCTCAAGGCGGAGGGACAGGCGGAGGCCATCATGAAGGTGGCGGACGCCAATAAATATGAGAAGCTCACCCTGGCCAAGGGTGAGGGCGAGGCCATCCAGACCGTTTTTAATGCCATCCACGAAGGCAACCCGACCAACGACCTGATCGCCTACAAGTACCTGGAGGCGCTGGAGAAGATCGCCGACGGCAAGGCCAACAAGGTCTTCCTGCCCTTCGAGTCTTCCGCGATCATGGGCAGCATCGCCGGCATCGGTGAGCTGTTCAAGGAGAAGACGGCGGCCAAGACTGAGTAGCCATTGATCAGGGCCTGAAGCGGCCATCCCGGCAGCTTATTCGTAGCGGAGGGCGTCGACAGGATTGGCGCGGGCTGCCTTCAGGGCCTGGTAGCCTACGGCGAAGACCGCGATACAGAGCTCGAGCCCTATCGTGTTTCCAGATAGGATTTCAGGAAGCGTCCGGTGTGGGATGCCTTGGAGCGGGCACAGTCCTCGGGGGTGCCCTGGACCACGATCTCGCCTCCCCGGTCGCCCCCCTCCGGCCCCAGGTCGATGATGTGGTCCGCGCACTTGATCATATCGAGGTTGTGCTCGATGACCACCACGGTGTGCCCCCCGGCGACCAGCGCCTGGAAACTCTCCAGGAGCACGGCCACGTCATGGGGATGGAGGCCGATGGTCGGCTCATCGAACAGGTACAGGATGTGCTTCTTGCGCTGGTGGACCAGATTGTGGGCCAGCTTGATCCTCTGCAGCTCCCCGCCTGACAGCGTGGTTGTGGGCTGTCCCAGCCTGAGGTATCCCAGCCCCACCTCGGCCAGCGGGGAGAGTTTCTTGACGATCCGGGGGTGATCCCGGAAAAACTCGAGGCCCTCTTCGACGCTCATCCTGAGGACCTCGTCGATATTCCGTCCCTGGAAACGGACCTCCAGGATCTCTCGCTTGAAGCGCTTTCCCTTGCAGGCCTCGCAGCGCAGGACCACATCCGAGAGGAACTGCATCTCCACGACCTGCTGACCTGCGCCCTTGCAGTGTTCGCATCGGCCCCCCGGAGTGTTGAAGGAGAAGAAGCCCGGCTTGTAGCCCTGGGCTTTGGCCTCTCTGGTCTGGCTGAACAGTGTGCGGATCTCGTCCATGGCCTTGGTGTAGGTGGCCGGGATGGAGCGGGGGGAGGTGCTGAGCGGCGACTGGTCCACCATGATCACGGCATCCACCTGGTCTCTGCCCTTGATCGCCCGGAATCCGTCGTCGGACCGGCCCTGCCATCCCCGGTAGAGGACATCGAAGAGCAGCGAGCTCTTGCCGGAACCCGACACGCCCGTGACACAGGTGAAGATATGCAGGGGGATCTTGACATCGATGTCTTTGAGGTTGTGTTTGTGCGCGCCGCATATGGACATGGAGCCTTTGGGTTTGCGGCGTTTTTCCGGGACGGGGACCGACTGCTCGCCCCGCATGTAGCGGGCGGTCAAAGAGTCGGCTGACTGGAGGAAGTCGGACATGCTGCCCGAAAAAACGACCTCTCCGCCGTGCTCGCCTGCCCAGGGCCCCAGGTCGATCAGGTATTCGGCCGAGCGGATGATCTCGGGATCGTGCTCCACCACCACGACCGTGTTTCCCACGTCCTTGAGAGACCGGAGGATCTCGATCAGGCGGTGGTTGTCCCGGGCGTGCAGGCCGATGCTGGGCTCGTCCAATACAAACAGCGTCCCCACCAGGGAGGAGCTGAGGGCGGCGGCCAGGTTGATGCGCTGGGCCTCTCCACCCGAGAGGGTAAAGGTCATCCGGTCCAGCGTGATATAGTCGAGACCCACCTCCAGCAGGAACTTGAGGCGGGCTGTGATCTCTTGCAGCAGTTTGTCCGCGATTTTTTTTTGGAACGGCGTGAGTTCGAGGGAGGAGAAGAACGCCTGTGCGTCCTTGACCGTCTTGCGCACCGCTTCCCCGACGTGCAGCCCCTCGATCCGGACGCTGCGGGCCAGGGGATTGAGCCGCGTCTGCCCGCATTCGGGGCAGGGGATGTATTTTCGGTAGCGCGCCAGGAACACTCGGACCTGGACCTTGTACTTCTTCCGCTGCAGGCGGTCGAAAAAGCCCATGACTCCTCGATAGGCCCCCTCCCCGTGGAGTACGAATTCGCGCTGCGCGTCGCTCAGCTCCTTGTAGGGGACATCGGTGGGGATGCCGCGGGCCTGGGCCAACTCCAGGAGTTTGCGCAGCCTCCGCCGAGACGCGGGCTTGGTCCAGGGCTCGATGGCCCCCTCCTCCAGGGATTTAACGGAATCCGGGACGATCTTGTCCTCATCGAATACGGCCAGGTCCCCGAATCCGTGGCATGCCGGGCAGGCCCCCTGGGGGCTATTGAAGGAGAAGAGGTTGGGGACCGGATCTTCGTAGGCGATGCCGCAGGGCTTGCATTCGAGCCTCTCTGAGAAGAGGAATTCGTGGTCGGTGCTGGTCCGGACCTTGAGCCTTCCGTCGCCGCGCCTGAGCGCCGTCTCCAGGGAATCGACCAACCGCTCCCGTTCCTCCCTGTCCAGTTCCAGGCTGTCCATGTACACGTCGATCTCTTCCCTGTCCTTCAGATCGGCCGAATCGAGTTCGATGGCCCCGCCGTCCTGGATCAACCGGTGGAATCCTTCCTTACGGAGCTCATCCAGCCCCCGTTCCAGGGGCCATGCAAAGGAGATCAGGGCCCCGGTCTCGGGAGGCAGCCGGAATAGCGTCTCCACCATGGCGTCGATCGTGTCGCGGCGGACCGGTTCCCCGCACTGCAGGCAGTGGATCGTTCCGATGCGGGCGTACAGGACCCTCAGGAAGTCGTGGAGCTCCGTGACAGTGGCCACGGTGGAGCGGGGATTCTTGGTGACGGCCTTCTGCTGGATGGCGATGGCCGGGGTGATGCCCTCGATGCTGTCGGCATCCGGCTTGTCCATCCGCTCGAGGAACTGGCGGGCATAGGCCGAGAGGGACTCGATAAATCGCCTCTGCCCCTCGGCGTACAGTGTGTCGAAGGCCAGGGAGGACTTTCCCGATCCGGAAACACCGGTGACGATGATCTGCTGGTTGAGCGGGATGTCCAGGTCGATGTTCCTGAGGTTGTGGACCCGGACGCCCCGCAGTCGGATAACGTCTTGTTCCATGGCTCTATCGAGCTATTATACCCGCTTTTAGCGGATCTGCCCATGGGTGGCCGCGCACCCGCACCAATTCTTGCTTCGTTGTCTAGATCGGGAGTGGGGATGCGAATCTCATCTCATTGGAATTCGATCACGGCGGAGCGGATACTGATCCCCAGCTCGCGGTCGTCTTCCGGGTTGATTCCCAGTTCCCGGGGATTGAAGGTCCTGTCCAGGGCAAATCGGTAGGAGCGGGAATAGGGGAGCGTGATCGGGCCCTTGAGGAGTTTCAGGCTGATCCGCTGAGTCCCATTGGCTGTATGGATACGGAGCTCCCGAGCGTAAAAGGGCTGCCAGTCATTCAGGGTCAGCACGAGCCGCTCGAAGCGCTCTTCCGGGAAATAGGCGAATTCCTTTTCCGTCCATCCCCATTCCGAGGTATCCAGGGTGACTCCCATGAAATCGCGGATGACGTTTTCTTGACTCGCCAGGCGCAGGATCCGGCACCTCCCTCTGCGGTAGACCCTGAGCGGCTGGAAATCCAGCTTGTAATCACCAAAGAGAACGATGAAGTCCGTTTCCTCGGGGATCTCGTCCTGTTTAAGGGTGGCGTCTTCTGGCAGCCGTGCGGCGTAGGTAAAACGGTAGGGCAACCAGAACACAGCGAGGAACTTGTGGATCTCTCCGGGATCGATCACCGCAACCCGGGAGGACGGATCACGGATCGTGTCCCTGATGAACGTACGGTCTGGCCTTGCGGCCAACCTCTGCGGCTCGTAGTATCGGACCAGGATCCAGCTTTCCGCCCCGTTGGCCAGCAGGGCGACAAGCACGAAGAATCCCAGGTAGTATCCGGCCTGCCCCTTGCGGATCAGCTGGACTGTCATCGCGTAGAACAGGAGTACCGCAGCTATTAACAGGCCTCGAGGCAGGAAAGCGGCCCAGGCGATCTCCGGATAATCGATGGCCAGCGTGAACTTTACTGGGCTCCCGAAGAAGACGGGGAGTCCCGGCAGGAGGGCGAGCATGCCCAGAAGCGAGAGAGAAAGCAGCATGATCCTACGCGGGCCGTTCCAGCGGACCTGCTTCCTGAAGGCAACCAGGGAGACGATTAGCAGAGGAAAGGCCATGGAATAGAAGCGCCCGTGGAGGCGGACGAACGACTCTTCGGGAGCAAAAAACAGCGATGTGACCAGGGTCAGGGCCGCCAGCTCGAGCAGGAGAAACAGGACGAGGCCCGCGAAGGCGAGGCGCTTCGAGTCGCGTTCCCTGAGCGCCCGGGCCCATCCCCAGCAAGTCAGCAGGAGCGGCGGTAGGAAGAGGAACAGCACGATTCCCAGGTGGGCGCCAACCATGGTCAGAAACTCGCTGAAGACATACTCCCCAGCGCCCAATCCGCTTGCGACCCTGGAGGGGATCCCCCGAGTCACGGCCAGGTTGAATCCAGCGCTCCGTGCGATACCCCCCCCGAAGATCCCGATGAAAGCCAGGAAGGAGGCGGCAAGCAATGTACTTGCGGCAGCCAGGTTCACTAAGATTCTCCGGCTCGAAGATCGGTCTTTCAGCTTGAAGGCGAAGAAGGCGGCCAGGCAGCCTCCGCATACCAGGAATGCTGTGAGGAGGACCAGAGCGTGGGGCTTGGTCAGGAAGCAGAGCACCAGGCAGCCCGCGGTGAGCAGGGCATAGCGGAGGGAGCCTCCTGTGCAGCTCTTGTAGATCAGGTAGACACAGAGGGCGAAGAGGGGGAAGTACAGGTTTTCGGCCATCAGGAAGGAGGAGTAGCCGAACGAGGGGAGCAGCAGCGCCAGGGCCGCGCCCAGGGCCGCCTCCCTGCGCGGCACGAATTCCCTCAGGATCCCATAGAGAGGGAACAGAGTGGCGTTGATAAGGAATGCGTTGAACAGCTTTCCGGCCACGAGGAAATTGTCCCGGAAGAAGAAGATGAAAGCGATTAGGACCTGGTAGAGAACGTACCCGACGTTGGTGGGGGCCCCCACGGCCTCAGCGCTCAGCGCAAAAGGATCCAGCCATTTGTAGAAGCCGTAGGCCATGGACTTGTAGGCCAGCTCGTCCGGGATCACGGCCGGCTCTGAGAGGAGGAGCGACTGGAGGAAGCGGAGGAGGACGAATGAGGCATAAAGGAAGAGGAGGGAGGCCCAAAGCTTTGGCCTGGTCTCAGCGGAGCTTCCGGACGAGAGGGGTGGGCCGGCGCCGGGTGGCATTCTCTCCGGCATCGTTCAGTCGTCCTCACCCCTGCCTGAGGTCTCTGATCGCCCCGTCCTCAGCCTCCGATCCAGGAGCGAATACAGGACCGTGCTGAGCAGCAGGAGGATCATCCACTCCCCCGCGCCCACGATGTGATAGGTCTTGCCCTTCTCGAACACGCTCCAGAACTGAGGCGCCCTCGCATCCCTGCTCAGCAGGATGGCGGCCTGGCTGTCCGGGCCTTTCTCAGGCACTGGGTAATAGCTCAGCAGGCCCGAGACATGGGACAGGAGAGCAAACACGAGGATGCCGGCCGCCACGAATACGGAGGGCGACCGGAGCCACCGGATCTTGGGGATGCTCCCTTGTGCGAAGAGAGTGTCCTTTTTCAGCCACAGGTAGATGAGGAAGACCATGAAGGCGCCGCCCGCGATGTCCAGGATCACGTCGTTGAAATCGTAGTAGGACTGATGCGGCCACCAGACGACATAGTACTGGTACAGCTCGTCTACGGCGCCCAGCAGGCCGATCCAGAACATGGTCTCCCCGAACCTCCGGGTCAGTGCAAGGAGCGGGAAGACCAGGAGGCTGAACTGCATGACATGGATGTACTCCAGGTTGACGGCCAGGACTGCCCAGTGGGTGATCCCTATCAGCCCGAAGGTAAAGGCTAGGAAGGCCAAATTGAAGAGCTTGTCTTCCTGCTTCAGGATCCGGAGGAGTACGGCCACGAGCACCAACGCCAGGGCGATCAGGGCGAACCATCCCCAGCCTCGATTATAGGAAGCATATGTGACCTGTCGCTCGATCCTCAGCGAGAGCTTGGCCACCGGCTTGTGCAGGATAACCGTGGATACGAAGTAGAGGATACCGAAGACCCATGTGAACCATTTGTTCCGCATCAGGAAGCTCAGGATGACATTCATGTCCGATCCGTCCCTTCAGAGAGTATTTTTCGCATGTATTCGTGATAGAACCGGGGGATGTTGACCTGGTATTTTCGGCCCCCGCGCTGGAAATGCTCCCAATACGCAGCGGTCTTGTTAGCCGGCTCGGCAAGGAAGAGCTGCTTGAACCTGTGGGGGTGTTTCTTGAGCAGGAGGGCGTCCTTCTCGAAGAACCGGTCCCGCTCGGTCCGGGATTCTCGCCGCTCGTCTCTGGGGTGGGCCGGGTGTTGGACCTGGACATCGAAACCGAACGGGATCCGGCCGTGTTCCAGTGCCCTCCAACCGAGGTCCGTGTCTTCCCGGAAATGGGGATTGTCGAACCGTTCGTCGAATCCCCCCAGGGCGTTGAATACCTCGAGCCGCAGGAAAAGATTGGCTGTCATGAAGCCGATGCCGCGGAAATTCTCATTGGTCACACTCCGGTACTCGGGATGTCCGATATGATCGGAACGGATCAGGCCCTCGATCCCCACCACGCCGGGATCGTCGAAGTGGAGACTCGCCTTCTCCAGCCAGTCTGCGGCCGGCCGGCAGTCATCGTCGATGAATGCCAGGATGGAGCCCCGGGCGTAGAATGCGGCCAGGTTTCGGGCCCGGACCGCCCCGCGAACGCTCTCATGGAGGTAGAGTACATCTATACCCCTGGCAAGGAGCTGTTCCTCGCAGGCACGGCTGCTCTGATCCACCACGATCACCTCGAAATCAGAGAAATGCTGTTTGGCGAGGAGGTCCATCAGCTGTTTCAGTTCTCCGGGACGCTCGTAGGTGGGCACCAGGACAGAGAAGCGGGGTTTTTCCTGAACGAACCGGCTCCTGTGACGATGGAGGAGCCGACCGAGTTTTTTCGAGAGAGCCTCCCAGGAGTAGTGGCCCTCTGCCAGTCCCCTGGCTTGGGCCGACAGCCGGAGCCGCTCTTCGGCCGAAGCCGATAACGAAATCAAATGAGCGGCCATCTCTGCTCGAGGACATACCCGAAAGGCCTCTCCGCTGTCGGGGAGGATACCCCGGGCCCCTGCCGGGGTGGTGACGATGGGCAGGCCGGCTGCCATGAACTCGAACATCTTGATGCTGCTCCCGGATCCCTTTTCCACAGGGTTGATGGCCAGGTCGGCCGCTCCCAGGTAAGAGGGCTTCTCCTGAGGATCGAAACTTCCCGGGACACAGACGTTTCCCGGGACTGCGGTTTCTCCGATTTCTGCCAGCCAGCGCTCCCCAACCCCTCCCGCGATCAGAAACGTTATCTCGGGAGCCTGGGCCGCGAGGCTTTCGGAAATGAACCGGGCCGCCTCCAGGTTGGGCTCGTAATCGCTCCCCAAAAACAGGGCCGTCGTGCCATCAGCAAGGCCCAACTTCTCCCGTGCTTCCCGTTTCTCATCCACAGCAAAGCGACCGATCTCTTTCACAAAGGCTCCATTGGGAACGGTCCGGATCTTGGCGAAGGGAAGATCATACAGCTTGTGAAAGAGCTTTGCATCTTCTTCGGAGCAGGCGAGGACGAGGTGGGCCACGCGGGCAAGCGAGCCTTCCTGATCCACCACCTCACGCACGATCCGCGTCCCGGGCCCCCCGTTGTCGTCCAGCAGGGCGAATCGCAGGTATGCTTCCACGTTCTGCGCATCATACACGATGAGCTGATTCCTCTCATCGAGAAGATCCCGGACCATGGGATATACCCAGGGATGCGAGAAGATGACGACCTCGGCCTCCCTGACGGCTTCAGTGGCGGCCGAGACGAACTGGGGGGAGAAGCGTGCGAATCGGGCGAAGGTCGTGTCGATCACCGTCCGGCCCCGGACCCCTTGGAGGGCCCGGGCGCTGGCCTCGAAATGCCGCTTCCCCAGGGGGACATCGATCTCCTTCAATGTGGGGCTCAGACGGACCTCCCGGTGTGGCTCGCCGGGCCAGTCATAGCTCCCTACGTAACACGTGGGAAGCCCCAGCCCGTGATAGAGCCCCAGAAGGCGCATCCTCCCGCCGCCCAGAGGGGGATCGATCGGCTGCATGTCCAGCACGGTCACGCGATAGGCCGGATCGAGGCTCAAGATCCTGCCTCCAGGGCTGAAAGAAGGCGGTGCCCCACCTCCGCCCATGTGGTGGGATCCAACGATGTCCGGGCCTGTTTCCCCATGGCACGAGCCCTGTCGGGTGAGGCAGCCAGCCGGTCTATGGCATGGCTGAGGCTTTCCGGATCCGGGGCGCACACATATCCGGTCTCCCGGTCCCGGACCAGCCGGGCCGGCTCTCCGGAATCTGTGCAGGTTATGACCGGCTTGGCGCATGCAAAGGCCTCGGTGGTGACAAAGCCGAAATCCTCCCTCAGAGGGATAAAGAGCACGGCCAGGGCGTCCGTATAGAGGCGAAGCAGTCGCTTCCGGCTGACCCAGCCCAGGAATTGGATGCGGCTGTCGCCGCGGGCCATGTCGCGGAAGAGGGCGGAATCCTCGCCTGCGCCTGTGATCTTGACACGAAGCTTGGCGTTCACCAGGCGAATGGCCTCGATGGCCAGGTCGATGCGCTTCCAGCGGTGGAGCCTAGAGGGCATGAGTAGATGCCGATACTCCCCGCTCTCGAAGCGATCCGGGGGCAGAGCCGGCCTCAGGACCTCGGCCTCCAGGCCATTCCAATTCTTCAGCCTCTGGGCCACCTCCTCCCCGATCGCGAATACCTTTCTTGTCCTGGGGGCAGCCAGCGCACCGGAATCGATCGTGTGCAGGAGTTCCCGCTGACGCAGGAGGGAGGGTTTTTGGATGTTGAATTCCCGGTCGAACATGTCGTAATAGGATCGCATGGTGTGCAGGAGGTAGCACACATGGTTGGGATGCCTTACGAGATAGGAGGGAGCCTTGGTTGAGATCACCCCGTCGTAGGCGGAGAGATCCATGTCGTAGAAGTCCAGGTATGTCCTCTGAATGGAAGTGAAACTCGTCTCATGGCTCACGCGCTTGACCTGATCCGCCTGGGCCCCGTTCTGGCGCAATCCCTGGATGAGGGCCTGATAGAGAACCTCTGCCCCGCCCTCTTCGCCGCTCGGGCTGACCGGTGTGAGGACCGCGACCTTCATCTCATCCTAGGCGGTCGGGTTGGGCGGTCCCTGCTGCGTGGGCTCGCTGTCCCTGCCTTTTTTACGGTTCCGCTGCCGGCCGTCTTGGGAGGCGGTACGCTTCTCGATCTCGTCCACACGCCTCAGCAGCGCGGTCACACTCTCCCGGAGTGAGTTGTGCTTCTCCCTATCGGTCGCCCCGGCCCGCTGTTCCCGCTCCAGACGCACAACGGCCGCCGCAAGCCGAGGAAGGCGGATGAGGGCCCAGCACCATCTCAGGAACCACCCCAGGATCGGTATCCCGGCTGCCGCTGTCCATAACCTGCGGAGGACACGACGCGGCTTCAGGCCGCGGATGGGAACGCCGTGAATCTGGCCCTCGCGAGAGGAGCGGATGCTCCAAAGGATGTCGACCTTGCTCCATCCCTGTCGACGCAGCTTGTGCAGCCAGAATTCCAGGCCTTCCGCCTCGGGCATCCGATGCAGGAGAGACCTGTAGGCGTGCTGTAAAAATGTCTCGTCCTCGAAGCGCAGGAGGTCCTTGCAGCGGATCGGGCCGGTCTTCAGCGGCTTGTCTTGAGGTAGGGAGGCCTCTTCGCGTTGTTCCTGGCTTCGGACCTCTTCCCGAATCCGCTCCATAATCCTGTCGATGTCGATGGGGGGGCGACTAGACAGGTTTCCTGGCATGGGTTCGTTTTCGAATATGGGATTGATTATATACCATGAAAACGAGGATGCACAAAGGTCTTTTCATTTTTCGCCCGATCCAGGCTGTTGCGCCTGCTCTACATTTTGTATAAAGTGCAGGCAAAGAGGAGGAGCGCATGAAAAAAGGAAAGCGGCTGGCTCTGCTCCTGGGAGCGATCCCCTTCATCACTCTGGTCTTCGCCCTGCCCCTGGTCAACCGGATCCACCCCACGGTACTGGGGCTTCCCTTCCTGCTTTTCTGGATCCTGCTCTGGGTCATGCTCACTCCGTTGATCCTCTTCCTGGCATACAGGGTGGAGAGGCGCTTTGATCCGCCGGATGAGGGAGATGGACCATGAGTGTGGCGCTCGTCATCATTCTTGCCGTCATCCTGATCTCAGCTGCCGTGGGGATCTATGCCGGCCGCACCCTCGAGATGAATCTGGAAAACTGGACGGTGGGCGGCCGCCGCTTCGGGATCCTCCTGATATGGCTGCTCATGGCAGGAGAGATCTATACGACCTTCACCTTCTTGGGAGCCAGCGGCTGGGCTTACTCCAAGGGCGCGCCGGCCTTCTATATACTGGCCTACGGGGCCCTGGCCTATACGCTGTCGTTCTTCATACTGCCGGCGCTCTGGAAGGTCGGGAAGCGTCACGGGCTGCACACGCAGCCGGACTTCTTCATCAAGACCTACGACAGCCGCGGGCTGGGAGTGCTGGTGGCGGTCATCGGAGTGTTTTCCATCATTCCCTACCTCCAGCTCCAGCTGGCCGGGCTGGGATTCATCGTCGAGGTGTCTTCGGACGGGGCCATCTCCTCCAGCGCGGCGATCATAGTCGCGTTCGTCCTCACCTGTGTCTTTGTATACACGTCCGGCCTCAAGGGAGCCGCCTGGGTGGCGGTTATCAAGGACGTGCTGATGATCGCGGCCGTTTTCATCGTGGGCTTCGGCGTCCCGAGCATCTATTTCGGCGGCGTCAACAAGATGATGGATGCCCTGGTCGCAAAGATTCCTGAGCACTTGACCCTCCCCGGATCCACGACCAACATGGATGTGCTGTGGGTCATGTCCACGATCCTGGTGACGGCCATGGGATTCTACATGTGGCCGCACATCTACGGCTCTGTGTTCTCCGCCAAGAGTGCCAGAGTGCTCAAGCGGAATGCCATCATCATGCCTCTGTACCAGATCCCCATCCTGCTGATCTTTTTCGTAGGGTTCACGGCGCTTCTGGTCATTCCCGGTTTGGCCAATGGAGACCTGGCTTTTCTGGAGCTGGTCAAGAAGACCTATCCGCCGTGGTTCCTGGGATTCGTGGGCGCAGCCGGTGCGGTGACGGCCATGGTGCCGGCAGCCATCCTGGTCCTGTTCGGCGCCACGCTGGTGGCCAAAAACATCTACAAGTCTGGGTTCCGGCCGGACGCCCCGGATGCGAGTGTGATGCGGCTCTCCCGGGTCATGGTGATCGTGATCATGGCGGTAAGCCTGTTCTTTGCGCTCAAGTTTCCCAACGAGCTGGTCCCGCTTCTCATCCTGGGCTATGACGGTGTCTCCCAGTTCTTCCCAGGCGTCGTGTGCGGGCTCTTCTGGAAAAGGGTCACAAAGGCCGGTGTCACGGCCGGCATCCTCACCGGCGTGGCCGTGGTCGCTGCCCTCATCCTCTCCGGGAACGATCCATTCCTGGGGATCAACGCGGGATTTGTAGGTTTGGTCCTGAATGCCGGCGTGACCGTAGCCGTGAGTCTCACAACCAAGAGAAAACCTCCTCCCGAATCGGGAGTCTAGACCGGTCCTCAATATGGATCGGGATCGAATAATCGTGTGAAAATTATCGGAACAAAGGAGGGATCATGAAGGCCATCGTACGCGTATTCTGCTTCGGCCTGTGCCTGAGCCTGCTGCTCTGGGCTACGGGAGGGGCTCCGCCTTTCCTTCCGTTGAGTGAAGACGGTGCCGATGACCACTGTACGGACATCATCGTGGGCAAGCTGGCCTCCGTGGACGGATCTGCCATCGTGTCCCACACGGGATGCGGCCCAGAATGCCGGGTTCACATTATCCCCGCGCAGACCTTTCCCAAGGGAGCGAAAGCGGCCGTCCACTACGGCATCCAGGATGTGAAGAAGCCCCTGGAGGACCACGGCGAGGTCCTGGGCCACATCCCCCAGGTGGAAAAGACCTATGCCTACTTCCACACGGCCTACCCCCAGATGAACGAACACGGGCTGTCCATCGGGGAGAGCACGCTCAGCCAGCGTGCCGAGCTCCAGATCGATGTCGCCATGGGCGTGAAGCAGATCATGACCATCGAACAGGCCCAGGTCTTCGCCCTGCAGCGCTGTTCCAAAGCCCGGGAAGCGGTCGTGCTCATCGGGAAGCTCATGGAAGAATATGGTTTTCTGCCTTCCTGCGGGCCCGAATCGGAGGGCATCTGCATCACGGACGGAGACGAAGCCTGGGTGATGGAGGTCTTCAGCGTGGGGCCGTTCTGGGAACCAGGGGAGGGCAAGCCTGGCGCCATCTGGGCGGCCCAGCGAGTGCCAGACGACCACGTGGCCGTTATCCCCAACTGGAGCATCATCAAACGGATCGATCTCTCCCGGCCCGACTGGTTCATGGCCTCGGTCAATTACAAACAGGAGGCCATAGACCGGGGCTGGTACGATCCCGAAAATGATGGGCCATTTATCTGGCAGGAGGCCTATTCTCCCCAGCCGCGGGAGTGGGCCGTGAGCCGCTTCTGGCTGTTTTTCACGACCTTCGCCCCCAACCACAAGGACTGGCCGGACAAGCGGCTGCGCAGTGCCCACAGCGGGTACGACGCCTACCACCAGTACCTCGAGCCCCTCTCCCTTTATCCCTTTTCCGTGAAGCCGGAGAGGAAGGTCTCGGTCCAGGATGTGATCGCCTTCCAGCGCTCGGTATTCGAGGGCACGATCTACGACATGACCGCGGATGTGGACTGGCTGGTCCCGGACGGGCGGGGCGGCATGAAGAAAAGCCCGCTCACAACCCCCTTCCCCACGCGGGACATGCGCGAGCTCCTCGACATCACCTGGCGGCGTCAGGTCTCACGGGGGGGGTACGGCATGGTCGCCCAGGTCCGTCCCTGGCTGCCCGCTCCACTACGCGGGGTCTACTGGTTCTACCTCGACAACCAGTATGTCAGCACCTATGTTCCCATCTACTCGGGTGCGACCGAGATCAATCCGCTCTACAAGACCTACGATCCCGACTCCTTCAGCGAGGACTCGGCACGCTGGGCCATGGACTTTATCGACAACCTCCTCTATCTTCGCTGGCAGGAGGCCGTAAAAGACCTGCGTAAGGTGAGGGATCCGCTGGAGGCCTCCTTCTTCGAACAGCAGGAGGGCATCGAAAGGCGTGCCCTGGAGATGTTCAAGCAGAACCCTGATGAGGCCCGGAAATTCCTGAACACGTACACGTGGGACAGCATGGACAAGGTCGTGGAGATGTACCGTGACCTGCGCAAGCTGCTGATCACCAAATACACCAACAACAAGCTGGGATCGTGATGTCGGTGCCGGTGTTCGCGGCGAGAGGGTAGGGTCCCGGCTGATTGTGAGGGATTCAGTTGGTCTCGAAGATTCTTTCCAGCGCCGATTCCTGAAAGGAGAAATACGATGAACGAAGAACTCAAAGCTCGAGTAACTGAGATCGAGGATGACCTCATATCGTGGCGGAGGGATTTCCACCGCCATCCCGAGGTAGCCTTCCATGAAGAACGCACGTCCCGCGTGATCCGGGAATATTGCGAGGGCCTGGGCCTGCCCGTGAAGAGCCTGGCCGGGACCGGGCTGCGAGCCGACCTCAGGGGAGGACATCCAGGACCCACGGTCGCGCTCCGGGCCGATATCGATGCCCTCCCCCTCCAGGAGCAGGGCGAAAAGGAGTACCTCTCACAGAATCCAGGAGCTGCCCACTGCTGCGCCCATGACGGCCACATGGCCGTTGTCATGGGGGCCGCCAAAATCCTGACGGAGAGGAAGGATTCTCTCCACGGGAATGTGGTGTTCCTGTTCCAGCCGGCCGAGGAACTCCCCCCCGGAGGAGCGATCACCATGGTGGAGGAGGGGGCACTGGAAGGCGTGGATGCCATCTTCGGACTGCACTTCTGGCAGCCCATGCCCACCGGCAAGGTCGGGGCCGTGAAAGGTCCGATGATGGCCGCTGCGGACAATTTCCGCATCACGGTCAAAGGCCGGGCGGGGCACGGATCCATGCCCCATCAGACAGTGGACTCCATCCTGACGGCAGCCCAGCTGGTGGTCAACCTCCAGAGCATCATCAGCCGCAACCTCGATCCCCTGAAGCCGGGGGTCGTGTCCTTCGGGACCATCCAGGGGGGCACGGTATACAACATCATCCCGGAGGAGGTCAAGCTGACAGGAACGGTCCGGAGCTTCGATACCTCTGTGCAGGACTTAGCCAGGACGCGGCTGCAGGAGATTACGCAGAAGACCTGCGAGGCGTTCGGCGCCGAGGGAGAGATGGAGTACGAGCCGGGCTACCCGCCGTTGGTCAATCCTCCCGAGATGGTGGATTTCGCAATGGAGGTCGTGGCCAAGACGCTGGGCCGGGACCGGATCGTGGATATCGACCCGGTCATGGGCGGGGAAGACTTCGCCTACTTCCTCCAGAAGATCCCGGGGGCATTCCTGTTCTTCGGCATGGGGGACGGCCAGGCTTGTCCCCACCATCATCCCGGATTCGATATGGATGAAAAAGCCCTCCCCCAAGCTGCCTTGCTCCTGACGTCCCTCGCCCTGGAATATCTGGAGAAAAAGAGACAGGCTTGAGCTTCGCCGCAGTTTTTGGGATTGCCCTGGCCCTGGCCATGGACGCTTTCGCGGTCACCCTGGGGATCGGCGCTATCCTGAAGCGGCTGACACCGCTCCAGTCACTCCGATTGGCATGCTCCTTCGGGCTGTTCCAGTTCGGGATGCCGCTGTTGGGTTGGGCCGCCGGTCGATTCATACTTCCCCTTATCGAAGCCGTGGACCACTGGGTGGCCGCGGGGCTGTTGGTCCTGGTCGGCGGCCGCATGGTCTATGATTCCTTCCGTTCGCAGGAAAAAGACAGACAGGGGCTCCGGGATCCTACCCGGGGCCTGAATCTGCTGCTGCTGGCCATGGCCACCAGTGTAGACGCGCTGGCCGTGGGGCTGAGCCTTTCGATGTTGAGTGTCCCCATCCTCTACCCCGCTATGGTCATCGGGGGTGTGGCTTTCGCCATGACACTCATCGGGGCCCGCATCGGCCCAGTGCTCGGCCGCCTGGCCGGGAAGCGGGCCGAGCTGGCCGGCGCACTCGTACTCTTCGCCATCGCCATAAAGATCCTGGTAGATCACCTCTAGCCGGTGCGATGTTGAGACCTGTGATGTTCACCCGGTATCCGGGCCGGGGCTTCTTATGCAAGGGGACAGTCGAGCCGCGGGTCGTGTCCTGAGAGCGGAGGCTCCCGATTCTGGTCAGAAAATGAGGTATTTGCCGTCTTCGATCAGGATCTCGCCCTGGCTGTTTTCGTAGAGCAGGACCAGGGACTTTACGGAAATGCGGGGCTGCGTGGCCGGGATGTAGATGCGGTCCAGATGGATGACCTCTTCGGGAGAGGAGAAATCCTTGGGACCCACGGCCCCGCCGAAGTGATCGCTGCGGCCGAAGGCGACATGGAAGCCCAGCTTCTCATCCAGGAGGATCTTGCCCACCGGCAGGATGCCGAAATCGGCCAGCACACCGAATCCCAGCTCCGCCATGTTGCCGTATGCGGGCTCTCTCTCCAGGTGGGCCTTTTCTTCCAGGATCGCGGGGACGAGCCCTTCAACTCCCACCGCCCGGTTTTTCTTGATGTTGAACAGCACGATATCATCACGGATCTGGACTGGCAGCATGCCCTCGGTCCGGCTGGCCTCACCTTCTTCGCCTTCATAGGGCACGATGTAGGCCTCTCCGGAGGGGAGATTCCCGGCCGTTCCCTTGTCCGGGAACCGCCCGGTGCTGGCATGGGCCTGACGGAATCTGAGGTCGAAATAGACCTCGAAATCCTCGTCGCCGTCCACGCTGAAGTGGACGTCCGCTCCCAGCGCCCGGTCGAGTTTCTCCTTGAGCAGGAGGACTCGGCGGTTGACCTCGCCGTAGTCCAGCCTCAGGGTGGGGATCATTTGGCTGGAAAAGCCGGGCATGGTGGCGGCCCGGAAACCATGCTTTGCGGCCGCGACCTTCAGGGGGGCGGTGGTGGAAAACTGCGTGGGGGCCAGAATGATCTGGGTGTTGCGGAAAACATCCAGGAACGTGCGGGCCTCCCCGGTCTTTGACAGGTCCTCGATAGAGGAGGGAAGCTGGCCCTTGATGATGGTTCCGAACTCGGGGAGATCGGCGTTGTTGGAACCCACGTCCGGGTAGGCGATCAAGATGATCTCGTCCAGGTGCAGGGAGGGACGGATGCGCTTGAGGGCGTGGAACCACTCCACGGCCAGGTTCCTCCTCGCCTTCCAGTCTGGTGTGTCTCCTGCCGGGTCGCGGGGAATGTCCACCATTATACCTAGACGCCGGTCGTCAGGATAAGCGGGGAATACGGATCGGATCAGCTGCAGCATATCCCGGTCGGTCAATACCTCCATGTCGTCTCCTGGGGCCATTGTATAGCATGTCCGGCCCGCGCGGCAAGGCCGAAGCCCAGGTTTGTAATCCGCCCGTTTTTGAGGCAAGATGTCGGAGGTAGCAGCCATGTCGCAAGCCATGAAGGTTTTGATCATCGAGCCCTATTTCACAGGCTCGCACGCGGCCTGGGCCAAAGGCTATGCGCGGCACAGCACCCATGAGGTGAAGGTCCTGCACCTCGAGGGGCAGTTCTGGAAGTGGCGCATGCACGGCGGGGCAGTGACCCTGGCGAGGCGGTTCCTTGAGAAGGGGCTGGACCCCGATGTGATCCTGGCAACGGACATGCTAGACCTGACAACGTTTCTGGCTCTTACCAGAGAGCGGACGGCGAGGACACCAACCGCAGTCTATTTTCACGAGAACCAGATCACCTATCCCTGGTCCCCGGGAGACCGGGATGTGATCCACTCGAGGGACGTCCACTACGGCTTCATCAACTTCGCTTCAGCCCTGGCTGCCGATGCCGTGTTCTTCAATTCCGACTATCATCGTCAGGCTTTTCTGGGGGAGCTGCCGCGGCTGCTCAAACATTTCCCCGATCATCGGGAGCTGTCGAGCGTGGAAGAGATCGAAAACAAGAGCCGTGTCCTGCACCTGGGATTTGACTTTGATTGTTTAGAGTCTAACAAGCCGGCCAAGCCCGCTCACGGCACCCGCTCCGGCCGCCCGCCCCTGGTCCTCTGGAACCACCGCTGGGAGTATGACAAAAACCCGGAGGACTTCTTCCAGGCCCTGTATGCGTTAGCCGATCGGGGCCTCGAGTTCGAGGTGGCGGTGCTGGGCGAGAATTTCAGCCAGTCTCCTGAAGTATTCCAGCAGGCCCGCGCCAAGCTGGGGGACCGGGTTGTGCAGTTCGGATATGTGGACTCCTTTGCCGACTATGCGGCCTGGCTCTGGGATGCCGACCTATTACCCGTGACCTCCCGGCATGATTTCTTCGGGATGAGTGTGGTGGAGGCGGTCTACTGCGGGTGTCTGCCGATCCTTCCCCGCCGGCTCAGCTATCCGGAGATTTTCCCCTCCGACATATTCCAGGATTTCTATTACGGCGATGCCTATGAGCTGAATGCCAAGATGATAGGCATGCTTCAAAACATCGAGCACACGCGACAAACCAGCCTGAAGCAAAGAGCAGGAGAGTTTTCCTGGAAGATTATGGTGTGCCACTACGACAAGGCCCTCGAGTCTCTTGCATAGGTTAGTGTCCCCTTAAACTCTTGACCCTTTTTCAGAGCCTTGAAGATCTCAGTGTTCCTTGACAACTCAAGGAGGCCGAGTATAATATTAATTGATAATGAAAATCATTACCACTAAGCAGTGAGTCAGTATCGTTAAAAAGCCGGATAAGACATAGATTCAGCGGGATGCCTCCCTAACAACGGCCCCGTGGGAGGCCGCAGAGGAATTTTTTCGCGGATCATCAGAATTACGTTTTGAGGATGAAGGAATAGGTAAAAAATATTCTTAATTAATATTTATGACAGGAGGTTCAACATGGATGACATCCAAGATTCTCAAGAAACTCAATTACACGGCATGCCCCGCCTTGGCGAACCGGCTCCCCAATTTGAAGCCGTAACCACACATGGGACGCTCAAACTCGAGGACTTCAAAGGAGGCTGGCTGATCTTGTTTTCTCACCCAGCGGATTTTACGCCTGTTTGCACTACTGAATTCATAGGGTTCGCTCAGATCCATGATCAGCTCAGGGAAATGAATTGTGAGCTTTTAGGATTAAGTATCGACAGCGTCTATTCGCATATCGCTTGGGCAAGAAATGTCGAAAAGAAGATGGGCCAAAAACTAACATTTCCCATTATCGCCGATCTGAACAAAGAAGTGGCTTCGAAATATGGAATGATTATGCCGGGTGAAAGCAAAACAGAAACCTCAAGATGTGTTTTTGTCATCGATGACAAACAGATCCTCAGGGCTATGATCTATTATCCGCTTTCCACCGGCCGTAACATGGATGAGATGCTGCGCCTTATCCAGGCTCTGCAGACAACAGACAAACATGGAGTGGCAACACCCGCCAACTGGCGTCCTGGAGAAAAGGTCATCCTCCCCCCACCCAATACTCAAGAAGCGGCCGAGGAGCGAGCGACGGATAGCAGCCTGGAATGCAAAGACTGGTATTTCTGCAAGAAGGACTTGTAAGAGGAGGCCGCGATGGCTTGCGTTAACCCTGACGGCACAATTTCAGAGTCGGCCAAAAATCTGTTGCGAATTATTCAGGTTCCTTTACTCCCTGAAGAGATATCAAAACAAGTGGCACAGCCACTGTTTAAAGTGAGGAGCAGCTTACGAGAAATGAACGCCGCAGGATTTGTCGAAGAAGAAAACGGAAAATTCAAAATAACCGAAAGGGGCAGAGAAAAAATATAGGAAGTTCAACTAAGGACTCTGGGCCCAGTGTTTGTCTTCAAATCGGTCAATTTTAGCCATATACGCCTCCGATTTTATACTTCATTCTTTTTGCCATAAAGAAACTCTCCCCTCAATACACCGATAAGATCTGATCATAACATTCAGAGAATGAATAAACTCAAAGCCATGACCAACATTCCTGCAATTAATCCCATAATGACAGTATGGCCGTGACCATAACGGTGAGCCGTGGGTAGAATCTCATCCAATGATATATAAACCATTATTCCTGCTATGAATGACAGAAGGAAGGCAACGAGGCCCTGCGATAAAAAAGGCAGCAAAATTAAATACCCAAAAAAAGCCCCCACTGGCTCGGATAAGCCCGACAGAAAAGAGTAGATGAATGCTTTATTTCGGTTTCCTGTGGCATAATAAATAGGCATAGAGACCGAGATGCCCTCAGGAATGTTATGGATCGCAATTGCCATGGCTATCATTATTCCGAGTTTTGCATCGCTAAAAGCAGCTCCAAATGTCGCAAGTCCTTCAGGGAAATTATGAATTCCTATGGCTAATGCCGTGAACAGCCCTGTCCTCTTCAGCCTCTGGTCTTCATGTGGTTTTTCAGTGACAGGGTATTCCTTGTAGTGGTGTGGATTCTGTATTTCAGGGAGAAACAAATCGATCATGCCGATGAATGTGATCCCGATGAAGAAAGCGGTGATACCCATTGCTTTGCCCCCGCCTTCGATTCCCTTTGGAAGCAGTTCCATAAAGGATATATAGATCATCACGCCAGCTGAGAAGCCCATGGAAAAAGCGAGGTAGGTTAATTTAGGCTTTTTGATGAAATAGGCGGTGGCACTTCCTATCCCAGTGGAGAGGCCTGCTAAAGAGGTAAGCAGCAGTGCAAAACCAAAACTTTCATGCGCCATTATTCAGCCAATCGCCTTGTTCCCGCGAGAGAACTCACACTGTCCTTTTGAACAATTTTTCCAACGCTCTTTTTGATGAGGCCTCATACACCATTTTTTTAAGCTTAGAGGAACGGTCGATTGAGGTATACATGAGATCACATTTAATAGCAGGGAATTTCATGGCCGCAACGCTGAAGCAGCGCAGTCCTATTCCAAGAAACAAGGGGTAATACTCTTCGAAAAAGGCGATTTCTCCGCAAAGACAGATTTCTTTGTGGTATTTTTTCCCGGCCCTAATTGCCATCTCCATCAATTTTAAAAGTGCCGGATGTAGAATATGATATTTATTTTCTATCAGAGGATTGCCCCGTGATGCCGCAAGTGTGTACTGCCAGAGATCATTTGATCCGATGTTCGCAAATTCCACTTTTTTCAGAAGTTGATCAGCCAAGAGTGCAGCTGCAGGGGTTTCTATCATGATCCCATCCTTAACTGACCTAAAGTGCGGTCGTCCCTCTTCCTTCAGCTTCCTCTTTGCTTCAGCTATTAGAGATTTAAAAGTTTTCACATCACTCAAGTCAGACACCATTGGATACAGTATCTTCAATTCAGAATGCTGAGCGGCACGTAAAAGTGCTTTGGCCTGAGCTAAATATATTCCATGAAAATATTCAACAGCACGTGAACCACGAATTTCAAGATCAGGATTGGTTTGATGGGGAAGATTGAGGAATAGAGGAAGTTTGTCCGAGCCAATGTCCAGCAGTCTTACAACGACCGGCTTGCCTCTCGCTTTCTGCAATATCGTCCTGTATATCTCATACTGCTCTGCTTCTGTAGGAGCATGCTCCCTGTCAAGGAATTAAAACTCAGTACGAAGAAGGCCTATCCCATCATGATTGTATTCCCCAATAAGATCCATCTCGCCGGGATTACTGATGTTGACCTTGAGAGTGATTCTGACATTGGTTTTTGTTTTTGCTTTTAAATGGCTGCGCATCTCACAGAATTGGCTCCTTGCTCGATACTGCTCGACCTTTTTATCATAGTATTTTTCTGTAGCTTCATCTGGGGATATGATGACCTTCCCGGTCATCCCGTCTATAATTGCTCGCATTCCACAGCGGAGTTCTTCCTTGACATTTATGCCAAATATTACTGGGACATCTAGTGATCGTGCCAAAATGGCTGCATGCGTGGTGTATCCCCCCTCCAATGTGATGAACGCAAGGATATGCTCTCTCGGCATGTTCAGAACCAAATGAGCATTAAGCCGCTCTGTTGCTACAATGACCGGTTCATGATCCTTTATAATGCTCTCGATGTGGTTTGAAGCGCTCGAGAAAAAGGAAAGGAGTCGATCTCTTACATCCTTGAAATCATGGACGAGTTCCTGAAAATGAAGATGCTTTTTTTTTGTGAATCGATGTATTCGCTAAAAATATCATATATTGCATGTTCAGCATTTATCTTGTTTTGAATTATTCGTTGCTCGATTTTTGAGAATAGCTTGAGATCATCAAGTATCATGAGATGAACGTTCACGATCTCTGCAGCCTGTTCGTCAGAGGATTGCTTGGAGAAATCAATCATCTCCTTCATGAGAGATTTTGCTTTTTGGAATGCCAGTTTAAGTCGTTCTATTTCGCCTGGTACCCTGGCTTCATCAATTCCATATTGAGGAATGGCTTCATCAGATATGTTGGCAAGTAGATTGATAGTGCCCTTAGCAATTCCAGATGATATAGTTTTTCCCTTAAGTATTCTCATACCGTCATCGCTTTCCATTACCACGTGATATTTCTATCTTACTATTTTAGCACGATTTTCCGGCCGATGAATCACCAGCGGTTTCCGTCACAGGAGAGGATGAGAAGGCCATAACCGGTTCATCCCGGTACAAAGATTTACTCCTGTTTCTTAAGGCTGAAGAAAATTAGCGAGTTGGGGATATCGTCGTATTTGCCGCGAGTATGTTATTCGTTCCTAATCCAGCGGCCTCTGCCATAACCCAAGCGGGGCCATCTGCCCAATCCGGCGCCGCAGGGCCCCCTTCCGTATCTGTATTGAGGGTTAACACGGTAATTATTAAGACCAGACATACGGCCGGCACTGTTTCGGTTCAGCGAAGTTCGGACAACAGTTGATTTTTCGGGTTGTTAGGTCTGTCCGGATGAGTGTGGATCGTCTTTTCTTCGTTGAAACCGTTGATGACCGCTTCTGTATGAAAATAATTGATAAAAAGGGTAACAAACAGGAATGCTGCGAGAAAGATCAGGTTTAAAGGATACTTATGCCTTCTGATCATGGGTCTGTTCGATAATTCTATCAAAGAATCATGACTCATTCAATAACCCGAATCGAGCCATCGACAATCTAACCTTAAGCGGGGCACTGACTTTATGTTTGGTTCCCCTGAGGATTTCCCACATAAAGGAGGCTTCCTCCATTTTTATACACCCTTTAAGTTTCTGACTTGGATCACCGATTATTGGGGATTCAGGTTCGGGATTAAAAATGTCGGTGCCTTGGATATAGATAATTTCTCATATGTGATCGAAATAGGTGCCGGGACCTGGTAGGATGTTTAGGGTATCTCCGGCTCGTTTTTCTGCAAGATGTCTTCAGCCGCCAGGACAAAGAGGTTGGCCGCCGGATAAAACGACTGATAGGGTTGCGCTGAATAGCTCAATTCAGTCAGATCCTCGATGGTCGCCTTTTTTTGTATCGCCAAAGTAAGAAGATCGATTTGACTGGTGACAGGTTCTCCGCTGATAATCTGCCCTCCCAACAGCCGATGCGATTTTTTGTCAGCTACCAATTTGATGCGTATTCTTTTCGCTTCGGGCATTATGGGAAATTGAGTCGTGACTTCGCTGAAACCGCACACCACTTCATACCCTGATTGCTGGGCAGTCCTTTCCGATAATCCCGTTCCTCCGATATAATGATCCAATACTTTGGTTGCGGCGCCGTTGAAAAATCCGGGGTAGGTTCTGTTCTGGCCGAGTAAGTTATACGCGATAACCTTTGCCATAGGCACTGCGTTGGTTGCCAGTTTACCAGGAACCACATCACCCGTAATGCCGCTTGAAAACTGCACACAATCACCGGCAGCATAGACATCCGGAATGTTGGTTTCCATTTTGTCATTCACAATAATTCCGTCTTTCCCGGTTTTGAGGCTGGTGTCCTTAACCAGAGAGATTGCGGGAACCATTCCCGCAGCGAAAATGACCATGCTTGACCGGTTCTCTTTTTCCCATTCTGAGAGGCCCCCCATTGAATTCAAGCGAATCGTCTGTCCGTTGTCCAAGACAACTTCTTCCACGGATGTCTTGCCCATCAGTTCCGTAACTTTTGCATGAAGATGAAGGTTGATACCTGACTGCTTTATTTCTTCATGCAGATCTTCTGCCATCTCGTTGTCTATAAGATTCGGCAGAATAGATTCCCCCATATCCACAAGGTCCACTTCTATATCTTTTGCATGGAGCGCAAGGGCCAATTCCATTCCGATGGCACCCGCCCCGACCACGACGGCCTTCTTCAATCCCTGTTCAACGAGTCCGGCTATTTCCCTCAGGTCGTTTTCGGTTTTAAACCCCAGGACTCCTTTTAGATCCCTGCCGGGAATGGGAGGGATGAACGGATTGGCCCCGGTCGCCATAACGATCTTGTCATAAGAGACACCGGAAGAATCGGACAAATACAATTCTTTTTTTTCGAAATTGATTTCTGTGACGGTGGCGCGAATTAGAGTCGCGCCGCTGCCGGTGACCAGGCTGTCCGTTTTATGTGTCTTCTCATGTTCGATCAATCCTTCGATCACATAGGGCATGGCACAATAGATCATACTGTGATCTTCAGATCGGATGACGGCCACATTCTTTTTCCTTCCCAGAATTTTGGCCAAAGTTATTCCGGCCGGGCCTCCCCCGATAACAACAATGTCATATTTTTTCATTATTCTTCTCCTTCCTGATATCCTGTTTTACCCTTCGGGCGCGCCGGGATTAGGCTGGGTCGGGCTCACCACATCGACTTCGTCGCAGCCCATTCGCGGTAGATATCTACAGCTTCATGGGCCACTTCCTCGTCGCTACAGCAACCTCGGCCCGTGAATAATCCAGGTTATTTACTGAAGCCAATAAGAAAAGGATATTTCCCGCAAAGGGAGGGCGAGGCTTCACGCAGTCTTTTTGGAAATCAAAATGTTTTTAATTCTCCGTTTTTATATGCGCCAAGAGCCTCTTTCACGGTCATCTCGCCGGCGCCAATATAGATCTTTATGGGTGAATTCATTATAACGGCGGCAGCATTTCCGCCCGGACCGTTTCCCGTTATCAAGACATCGGGGTTGAGTTCGAACAATTTCTGCACGGTTTGAGGGCCGGCCCCATGAGCTACATTTTCGATGGCTCGGTTATCATGATGAGAAAATTCATCTGTCTCATCGTCATATAGAAGAATAAATTCTGTTCTTCCCAAACGTGGATCCATCATGGAATCCCATTCTGTGCCTTTGGTTGTAAATGCAATTTTCATCTTTCTTTTTCTCCCGATTTTGTTATTCTTTTCACTTGTTCCCAACTTTTCGTCAGGATCGTTTCTAAACCATTACTATTCTCATATTCAACAATGGTCTGCCCTATTGTCATTGCCTCTGTGAACCTTTCATCGTAGGGCAGATTGGATATGTGAGATATGCCTTCTTTACTCAGGAAATCCTCAATTTCTCCACAGACTTGCAGGTTCAGGTCTGATTTGTTGATGATACAACCGGCCCTAATCTGGAATTTTTCAACCAGCTGGTAAGCCCGTTTCAGATCGTGCAGGCCGGAAACGGTGGGCTCTGTGACCAAGACCACAAAATTAGCCCCGGACAGCGAAGATACCACCGGGCAGCCAACACCCGGAGAACCATCAACCAGGACAAAATCCCTATTGGTTTCTTCCGCAATTCGGTTGGCTTCTTTTTTTACTCTGGCTACCAGCTTACCGGAATTCTCCGCACCGATCCCAAGCCTGGCATGAACCATGGGGTTTCCTGCTTTTGTCGTCGATACATACCATTGGCCCACATTCTGTTCTTCCATTGCGATGGCGTCTGTCGGGCAGACACGGGCGCAGTATCCGCATCCTTCACAGTCTAGAGGCACAACTCTATAGTCGTCATTTATTACCGGAATAGCGTTAAAACGGCAGACATCGGCGCATTTTCCGCACCGGTTACATTCTTCCTGATTGATAACAGCAAGAACTCCGCTGTAAAAATCTTCCGGCTTGGCGAAATCAGGCTGCAGAAGCAGATGCATATCAGCGGCATCCACATCGCAGTCCGCGACCACAACATCCTTTCCGCCTAAGTAGGCGAAGGAGGCCGTGATGGAAGTTTTTCCAGTGCCGCCCTTTCCGGAAATGACAACAATTTCTTTCATTTGGCTTCTCCGCCCTTCAATTCCAGCATATGATCCCTGATTTTAATGAGCTGCTGTCTCACTTCCGGAACTTTTTGATAAACCAGCTCTCCCCGCGAATATAACTCGGCAACCCTGCGGTCATTGGGAATCCTGGCCAGGACAGGAATATTATCTTCCTGACAAAAGTCCAGTACATCGTCATTGCCGATCCCATGTCGATTGAGAACAACACCGAATTTCTTGTTAAGTTGCCTCATGGTGTCCACTGCCAGCTTAAGATCGTGCAGACCGAAAGGTGTGGGCTCGGTTACCAGAATGACAAAATCGACGTCCTTAGTCACTTCGATCACCGGGCACGAAGTCCCAGGAGGCGAGTCATATAATTTGATCATCTTCTCAGAGAAATTTGTCTCAATGTACTCCTTTGTCTGTGCTATCAAGGGCACGGCCTGCTCTTGGCCGATGTCCAGCCGGCTTTCCACGAAAGACAGATTGCCGTTCCGGTAATGTTTCATTTCACCCATTTTCTGAGGGACCATTGGAAGTGCGGATGTCGGACACAATTCAGAACAGGCATAGCAGCTGTGGCACAGTTCAGAAAACAGCATGATCTGATCGATCAGTTGTATGACAGCGTGAAAATTGCATACCTCCTGACACAGACCACACAGGGTACACGGATCCTCTTCCCATTCAGGGATCATCTTGTATTTGTCTTCTTCATGGACCAGCTCCCCCTTGATGAACAATCCGGAATTTGGCTCCTCCACATCCAGATCGACCAAACCAACCTCAACCTCTTCCGCAAGATAGGCCGCCAGGTTGGTTGCAAGTGTTGTTTTTCCAGTACCGCCCTTTCCACTGGCAATGGCAATCTTCATTCGCTTCTCACTCCTGGATCGTATTTTTTCCCGAGATTACCTATTCAATAATTCATCCCTGGCCATCGTGTGTCCGCATTTTGGGCATTTTAGTGTTGTACATTTGACGCCCCGCTGGTGAGGGACTTTCTCTCCACATTTTGCACACACACAAAAACCACCCGGCCCCAAGGCTCCTCCCAAGTTGCGGCCGCGTCCGCCACTGTCGCTGAAACTCTTGTTAAATCCATTATTGTCCATTTTTTTCTCCTGCTTTATTGATGTTTAGATCGTTCTTCTGAGACACTTCACTCTGCCCTTGGATTTTATCCGCACAGCACCTGCCATGCCCAAACCCGCCTGCTAGATTCAACAGGTTCTCGGAGTGACATATCGGGCATTGGGACACAATCTGCCCCATGCCTATTTTGAACATATGCCCACAATCATGGCAACGAATGATATTGCCTCGAAAATGAATGTTCCCCCCTTCGATACAGAGCTCCTTGCCCTCGATGAGAAATCGGGCGATTTTTCGGCGTGCCCTCTCAATGAGACGGGAAAAGGTGGAACGGGAAATCCCCATTTCCAAAGCTGCTTCCACATGATCCATCCCCAGGTAATCCGCTAGTCTTATGGCTTCGTATTCATCCAAAGCGAGCGGAAGCCGCTGCAGGGCGCTTCTCATGATCCCTGCCGGTTTGTAGACAGAGAATAAAGGAGGGCTGTGGACTGATTTTTCCATTTTTGAACGCGGCATCTTCCGATCCTCTGTAAATGAACCGAACTCATTATAGCGCACATATGTGCAATATGCAAGCTAATATATTTTCCTGGCTGTGCTCGGATCGATCCCGGTAGTACCGCCCCGTCTGGATTTCTGCAGATTTTTGCTATTAAGCTGATCTGCCGGACTTGTCTTTATTCCGGAACATCGCAGGTGACTGGCTGCCGTTCAAGCTTGCTCAGCACCTCGTAGAGAAGCGGCACCATGATAAGGCGGAGCAGGATGGCAAAGAAGAAACCCCCAATGTAGACCACGGCCAGCGGGCGGTGGAGCTCCGACCCCGTGGATACGCCCAGGGCGAGAGGGAGCACTGCCACGATCATGACCAGGTCCGTCATGATGATGGGCCGGAACTTGGTCAATGCGCCCTGGATGACGGCATCCCGCAGGGCGAGGCCCTCGCGGCGGAAGTCGTTGATCTTGGCCACAAGGATGATGTCGTTCTGGACACAGATGCCGAAGAGCGCGATCAACCCGATGATGGAGGAGACGTTCAGGGATTCGCGCGCTATCAGCAATCCTAAGATGCCCCCAGCCAGGGTGGTGGGGATGTTCAGGATGATGAGGGAGGCTTGCCACAGCGACCCGAAGGAGGAGAACAGCACCACGAAGATGATCAGGATGACGAGCAGCAGCAGCAGGGTAAGGTGACGCATGGCGTGCTGCTGGCTCTCGAACTGGCCGCCGAAAACGATGAAATACCCGGCCGGCAGGTCCATCTCATCCGCGATCTTCAGCCGGGCCTCGTTGACGAAACCCACGATGTCGCGATCGACCAGGTTGCACAGGATGATCTTGCGCCGCATCAGCCCCTCTCGGAATATTGTCTGGGGGCCTTCGCCCTTGGAGATGTCGGCCAGCTCCGACAGCGGGATCCGCTCGCCGTTGGGCGCGTCCACCAGCAGGTTCCTGATGGCCTCTTCGTCCCTGCGGTAATTCTCGGAGAGCCGGATGAGCACGGACGTGATCCGGTCGGCCTCGTACACGTCCGTGGCCTCGATGCCGTTGAGTGCTGTCTCGATGATGTCAGCCACATCGCTCACCGGGATACCGAAGCGGGACATCCTCTCCCGGTCCAGGGCCACCACAAGTTGGGGGATGCCGGAGGTCTGCTCGATCTGGAGGTCGGCGACCCCCCGCATATCGGCCAGGATGTTGCGGATCTCTTCGATCGTGTCGTTTAGTACGTAGAGATCGGCGCCGAAGAGCTTGATCGCAAGCTCCCCCTCCACCCCGGTCATCATCTCGGCCAGCTTGTTGGAGATGGGCTGCTCAAAGATGTAGGCCAGGCCCGGGATCCTGACCAACTCCTTGCGCATGGCCTCGGTCAGCTCTTCGAAGCCTCGATCCCTGTCCTCGCGGGGGACGAGCTCGATGTTGTAGTGGCTGTGGTTCACCGGGTGAAGGTGTTCGCCGCCTTCGGCGCTGCCGGTCGTGCGGGAGACGGAGATCACCTCGGGAAAAGCCAGGAAGATCTGTTCCACCCTCTGGCCCATGCGCGCGGATTCCTCCAGGGAGGTCTCCGGCAGCATGACGGTCGAGGCCATGATGGCGCCTTCGTCCAGGGGAGGTACGAACTCCTTGCCCAGGAAGGTGTAGGAGATGCCGGCGGCGATGATGAGGCAGATGAACACGGCCAGGATGGGCTTTTTGTGCCGCAGCGCCCCTTCCAGGATGCGGCGGTATTTGGAGATGAGAAAATCCATAGCCGGATTCCTCCGTTCCTTCAGGTGTTTTTCCGTCAGAAAATAGGAGGCCAGAACGGGCTTCAGGGTCAGGTTGAGGATCAGTGAGCCGATAAGTGCGGCCACCACGGCAAAGGCGGTGGGCCGGAACATGGCGCCTTCGATGCCCTGCAGGGTCAGCAGGGGCAGGAACACCAGGATGATTATGAGGTTGGCCGAGAATAAGGCATTGCCCACGTCCTTGGCGGCTTCGGCCGTCAGGGTACAGACGGGGGCCGTCCCCTTTTTTTTCAGCAGAACCCGGTAGATGTTCTCCACCATGATGATGGAGCCGTTGGCCACCTTGCCTATGCCTATGGCCAGCCCTCCGATGGACATGACCGTGAGCTTGATGCCGAAGAGATCCATCAGCACCAGGGCGATAAGGATGGAGATGGGAATGGTCAGCGAGGCGATGAGCGAGGCGCGCAGGTTCCACATGAAAAAGATCATGACCAGGATGATGAGGAGCGCCCCCTCCAGCATGGAGACCTCGACGTGGCTGATGGACTTGAGGATCAGGATGGACTGGTCGTAAAAGGGCTTGATCTCAACCTTCTTAGGCAGGTCCTCTGTGATCTGGGCCAGGGCTTCCTTGACGTTGGCGATGGCCGAGAGAGTGTCGCCGCCGTACTGCTTTTCGATGGTCACGTAGACCGACTCATCGCCGTTGTGGCTGGCTGATTCTCGGCGGAACTTGCGGCCGATCTCGACATCCGCCACATCCTTGACAAAGACCGGGACATTGTTGCGGGACGTGATGGCCGTGTTCCGGAGGTGCTCCAGGGTCTCGATGCGCCCCATTCCCTTGATCAGGGACTCCTGCGGGCCCTGCAGGATGACCCCGCCGGAGAAATTGCGGTTGCTGTTCTCGATCGCCTCCAGGACCTCCTTGATGGTGATGCTGTAGTTCTTGAGCATGTCTGGCTTGAGAAACACCTGGAACTGCTTGACGAATCCGCCCATGTTGATGACAAAGGAGACGCCCTCCACTCCCTGGAGCCGGTAGCGGATGGTCCAGTCGGCGATGGAGCGAAGCTCCATGGGATCGATGTCTTTGCCGATGACCGCGAACTCGAAGATCTCGCCCATGCGGGAGGAGACCGGACCCAGGATGGGATGCGTTGTCCCAAGGGGCAGGCGCCCGGTGATCAGCTCCAGCTTCGAGGACACGATCTGACGGGCCTTGTAGATGTCCGTCCCCCACTCGAACTCCACCGTGACCACCGAATCCCCGGTGGCGGATTCCGACCGGACACGCGTGACATAGGGGGCCCCGTTGAGCAGGCTCTCCAGGGGAAACGTGATGAGTCGTTCCACGTCCTCGGCCGCCATGCCCTCGTTCTCGGTGATGATGTTGACCAGGGGGGCGTTGAGGTCAGGATATATATCTTTGGGCATACGGGCGTATACGATCACCCCCCATATGGCGATCAGTGCGATCAGCAGGATGATCAGAAGACGGTGTTCAAGCGCGAAATCGATGAGCTTATTGATCATGATGATGTCTCCTGGGTGGGCCTTTTGAGGCGATCAATGGATGTGGCCTGATTTGAGGATCTCTTCATAGAGCTTGGACTTGAGCTGGTAGCCACCGCTTACAACGACCTCGTCTCCTTCCGCAAGCCCGCGCAGGATCTCGACATATCCGTTATCCAGGGCCCCGGTGTGCACCACCTGCAGGAAGAACTGCTCGCCGCGCTTGATGAAGGTGATCTTGTCGCCCTTGTCTTCGAGCACGGCCTCCTGCGGAACCACCAGCGCCTGGCTTTGATGATTCAAGGCTATCCAAATGCTGGCGAACATGCCGGGTTTAAGCTTGTAATCCCTGTTTTCCACTTCCGCGCGTACAGTAATGGTACGGGTGTCCTCCTTGAGGACATCGCCGATATAGGTGATCTTGCCTGAAAACGTTTCTCCCGGATAGGCCGGCACGTTCAGCGTCACGGTCATTTCCAAGCGGATCTTGGAGATGTCCTTCTCGTAGATTTCAGCGTCGGTCCAGAGGATGGTGGGATCCATGAGGACCAGGATCTCTGTCTCCTGGTCGATCATACTGCCCAGGACGGCGTTGTTTTGGATGATCTTCCCGGCAATAGGCGCATAGAGCGAGATGATGGGGTTGATCTGATGGGACTCGGTGATGGTGGAGACCTCCTGTTCGGAAAATCCCAGCACATGCAGCTTCTTTTCCGCCGCATCCAGGTTGGCCTGAGCCACCTTGAGGTCCGCCTCAGCCGTGAGGAGGTCTTTTTGGGCCCCTACGCCCCGGTCGAACAGTCTCTGTTGCCGCTCATGGTTAACCCTAGCCAGCTCGTGGTCTGCCTGGGCCTTGTAGAATTCGGACTTGGCGTTCCCCACTTCTTCGCTCTGGAGGGTGACCAGACGCTGCCCCTTCTTCACCCAATCGCCGATCTTGATGTGGATCTGGGAGATCCGGGCGGGAAACGCGTAGCTGACGATGGCCTTGTTGTTCTGGCGGGCGATGACCTTGCCCATGGCGGTCAGCTCGGATTTAAGCGGCTGCAGGGAGGCCAAGGCGGTGCGGATATCGACCGCCTCGAGTTCCTGATCCAAAAGCGTGATCCCATCCGTGCGGCGCATGCCCTTGCCTGTGCTTCGACCTAGGCCTCTGCCTCCGGCCCGCGGCCCTTCGCCTTTTCGCATCAGCTTGCCCTGGAGTCTTCCTGTGTCCTGGCCGGTTTCGGCGTCCTGGGCCTGGGAAAGGGAAGGTTCCTCTGAGTTTTGGTGGCGATCACCGCAGCCGATGCCGCCCGTGATCAGCACAACAGCGAGAGTCAGGACTATGTATCGTCTAATATTCATGGTTGTCTCCTTCCAGGGGTTGGCCAATGGATTTTTCCAGGGCGGCGAGAGCGGCCCGGTGGTTGAACAGGGCGTCGGCATAGGTGGTCCGGGATTCGATCAGAGTGCGGCGGGCCTCGATGAGCTCGATTCCCCCGATCTCTCCTTCCTGGTAGCTGAACAGGAACATGTTGTACACCTCTTCCGCCTGCGTGAGGATCTCTTCCTCAAAAAGCCTGATCTCGTTGGTGGCGGCCACGGCATTCAGGAAGGCATCCTCGACCTCCAGCGATATGGTGTTCTCGAGGTGTTCCACTTCCTTGTACAGGGAGTTGATATTGGCCTGCGCCTCGGCGATCGCTCCCTTGGATGGCTGCCAGAAATAGAGGGGGATAGTAAACGAGAGGGTGAAGTCCCACCATTTGCCCTCGCCTGCAACTTGGTGCTGGTTGAGACCCAGCTCGAAATCCGGCAGGTAGCTCATCTGGGCCGACTTTCTCTGCAGCCCCACCCTTTCCAGGGCAAAGTTGACCTTTTTCATCTCGGGCCGGAATGCCAGGGCCCGGTCTTTCAGCTCCATCAGGTCGAGCTCTACGGGCTTGGACCTGAGCTCCCCGACGACCTGCAGCGGCTCGTATTTGCGGCGGGCCATCAGGTAGTTGAGGAAGGCGCGGGCCAGGCGTGCGTCGCTGGAGGCGCGCCGCAGTTCGTTCTGTGCCTTGGAGACCTCGACGCGGGCTCGGAGCACCTCCACCTGGGCCACATCACCGGCCTCGAACTTGACCTGGGCCTTGTTGAGAAAATCCTGGGACAGGTCCAGGTCCTGCTGTACGTATGTCAGCTTTTCCTGGGCCAGAAGCAGCCTGAAAAAGGCCTGCTTGACCTGGAATGTGATGTCCAGCTTGAGGAGGTCGATCTCCTGCAGGATCTCCTCCGATTCCTTGCCGGCGATCTTTCCCTTGATGTGCTTCTTGCCGGGAAACTCGAATGCCTGGCTGATGCCGAAATACCACTCGCCCGCATTCTTGAAATCGAAGAGCCGGTCCTGCAGGTCCGAGTCCCAGTTGAGGGAGGGTTGGTCAAAGGCCCTGGCCTGGCTGACTCTGGCCAGGGACGCCTGATGCTGCTGGAGGGACGACAGGATCAGGGGATTGTACTGGATGGCTGTGGAGACGCAGTCTTCCAGTGTTAGGGGCTGCGCCTCCGCCTTCTCCTGAGCCGAAAGAGGGAGCACCAGGAATGCGGCAAGTCCCAAAAGGATCACACTTTTTACAGTATTCATCTGACCTCCTTGAACGTGGTGTGAGGACGGCAGCCCGGAGGCCGCGCGTGCCGGTAAAAGGGGAGAAGTCAGACAAGTGGCGGGGAGCGGGACATGGGCAAGATCAGGACGATCTGGTCTTTTTCCCGGCTCTCAGGGACCTTCAGTGTGTCGAGCAGCGCCAGCTGGGGAGAGATGAAGAAGTGGATCTGTGTTGTCGTGAGTGTCGAGTTCTGGAAATGGCAGGCTGGGCAGGAGTCTCCTCCTCCCTTTAGCCCGTTGTGGTCATGGAGAAAATTGATGAAGAGCGTGAGGATGAAGAAAACCAGGAGGAAGCTGATGTTGAGGCCAACCCGGCGCTTATCGAACGTGTCCATAGCTGTTTAACAAATAATTTTAGCATAACGGACACAATAAAGCTAACGAAATCGAGGCTAAAAACAGCCTCTATTTCCCCAGGCGCAGTCCGGCATAGAGCGAGAAGCCGGGGGTTCCGTATCCCTTGACGACCTCATACTGTTGGTTCAGGACATTGTCCAGGCGGGCGAAGACCTGCAGGGAAGGAAGGAGGTCATAGGCCGCGGCAGCGTTGATCAGGAAGTAGCTGTCCAGCGTGACACGAGTGGATTCGTACCCCACCCAAAAATTATCCTCTCGCTCTCCTATGTACAGAAGATCGGCCGTCACGCGGCCCTTCGCTGTGAATCCCGTGCTGACCCTGAGCGCGAACTTGTGCCTGGGCCGGCGGAGCAGGTATTCGCCGCTGTCCTCATCCCTGGCTTCGGTCCGGGTGTATTCGGCCGACAGGGAGAGGTCCTTCCAGGGATTGGCCCGCAGAAAAAGCTCCGCGCCTCGAGCGGAGGCCTTTCTTACGTTGAGGTATCCGTCCGTGTATGTGAAATCGATCAGGTTCTCGAAGGAATTCGAGAAATAGAGGGCGCCCAACTGGAGGCGGCCGCCCAGGAATCTCTGCTCCATACCCAGGTCCCATCCCAGGGTTCTTTCCGGCTCGAGGTGTTCATTCCCGACCGGGCCGTAAAATGTGGGTGGCGCATAGAGCTGATAGAGAGAGGGGGCCTTGAATCCCGTGCCCAGGGATGCCTTTAGACGCGTGCCGGTACGGTCGAGATTAAACCCGGGCGCGATCCGATAGGTGAGAGCGCCACCGGCCTGGCTGTGGATGTCATATCGGGCGCCCAGAGCGGCGAAGAAGGTCCCGTCCAGGTTGATGCGATCCTGGAGGTAGGCCCCGAAATTGTCGGTGGATTGTTTGGGGAACCGGCTCTCGTAGGGACCCCAGATGCTCTCCGAGGTGTATTCCGATTCTCCCTGTTCCCGGGAGTACATCAGCCCAGCCGTCACGGTGTTGCTCTCATGGGCGAAGACGTTGTTCTGCCAGTCGATCTTGACGAGATCGCTCTCGAACAGGCCTTTTTCGCTGTCGTGGGGGTTGATCTCGTCCGGGGGGTTGTCCTGCCTGCGTACATACTGGAGAAAGGAGGCGTTGAGGGTGGACTCCCAGCGGTTGCGCGAAAAGAGGCCCCGGGCATGCCCTCCTATCAGGATCGCGTTGTAGTCCTGTACGCTGTTGGGATCGTCGCTGTTGTCACCTCCTCCGGAATGGTCGATGTCTAGGCGGCTGTCGATCGACCTGACGCTCAAGCTCAGGTCAAGGTTGTCTTGGGGATGGTAGCCCAGTTTTCCCGACAGGGTCAGGTTCTGGTACCCGTCGTTCTCGGTGTTCCCCTCGTACTGGCTGCCCGCCGCCGAAAAACCCTCTGATTCGACAAAAGCGGCCCCCGCGGAGTAGGACAATCTGCCGCTCCGGCCGGAGACTTCTGCGTTTCCGTTCATGGTGGCATAGCTGCCGGCCTGGGCAGAGACGTGAAACCGGGGCGTTCCCTGTTCCTGCCGGGTGATGATATTGATGACGCCCCCCATGGCATCAGAGCCGTAGAGCGTGCTCTGGGGGCCTCGCGCGATCTCGATGCGCTCGATGCTTTCCACCATCAGCAGCCCCATGTCGAAGGTGCGGCTCGGCGTCATGGGATCGTTGAGTTCCATGCCGTCGACCATGACCTTGGTGTGTTCGGAATTGGCCCCCCGGATCAGCACTGAGGAAGAAGAGCCCAGCGGTCCGTTCTGGGTAATGGAGAGCCCCACTACCTCGGCCAGGGCCTCGAGTACCGAGATCTTCTTGGTTTTTTCCAGGTCCTGCCGCGTGATGACCGTGACCGAACTGGCTGTCTCCTTTACGGAGGTCTCAACCCTGTTGGCCGTGACCGTGACCTCGTATTCCAGTTTTTCCTTCTGTTTCTCCTGTGGACCTTCCTGCCCTGCTTTCCCGCCGTCCTGAGCGAGCAGGGACAGGGACAGACATATCAGGATAAGGGGACCGGCCAGAGAGACCTTGCACATTCGCTTCCTCCTTTTCAGGCTTCCCGTCCATAACAAAAACGATTGACAGGGAGCCATACCACGAGGAGGAAAGTGGGGGCTAAAAAAAAACCACCCTACCTTCCGCCCGAAGATGGGTTGCTTGGGGTACGCGGGAGGTCTCCTGACTGACGGGTTATCCTAGTCCCTGGCCTTCCCATTCCCAATAGAACAGTGGCCGTCTGCGGGACTCTTTCCCGATCACAGTAGCGGGGGCTGTGCCCGATTCGCACGGGCTTCCCTGTTCCGCGAACCTTTGCCTCGATAAACGAGAGGGTATGGTGGCATAGGCAAGGGCCTATGTCAAGACTTGGGGACACCCTTCAGAGGGACATCCTGTTGTCCACGGGACTGCCGCCAGGAGGCTGACCAGGGCCGGGGTGTCCCCTAGGGGGATGTCCCCAAGAGGGCGCCCTGATGGGTGTTGCGGGCCTCCAGGGTGTCCTCGATCTCCCGGATGATCCCGGACTTGTCCTCCAGCCACTCGGGAGCCACCAGGATGTCCGGGTGGGCCTCACTGACCAGCCTTTGCACGAGGATGTCTGGGGGCGTGTGCTCGAGGAGATGAATAACTGTGGCTATGTATTCCTCCCGGCTGAGCAGGCGAAGATCGCCTCTTTGGTGGATGTGTGCCAGCCGGGAGAAGCGCGTGACATAGAGCATGTGGAACTTTACGGCATCCACGCCCAGAGCCGCGATTCCCTGCATGGTCCGGGTCATGTCTTCGAGGTCTTCTCCCGGCAGCCCCAGTATGAGGTGTGCGCACACATGAATTCCCCTCTGCCTGAGATCCTGGATAGCCTGGGACGTGGCCGCGGCACCGTGGCCGCGGGAAATGGCGCGCAGGGTGTCCTCCCGGAGAGACTGCACTCCCAGTTCCACCCAGGTGTAGTACTGTGCGGTATAGCTCTGGATGAGATCCAGGATCTCGCTTGAGAGGCAGTCTGGACGTGTGGCGATGGACAGGCCCACGACCTCCTCAAATGCAACGGCCTGGTCGTACAGGGGCTTGAGCTGAATCCGGGAGCCATAGGTGTTGGTGAATGACTGAAAATAGGCGATGAACCTCTCCGCATTGTAGCGCTTCCGCAGTCCCTGCATACCCGAGTGCATCTGCTCGGTGATGGTGGGAGGGATTTCCCCACCGGTCCGCCCTGAACCGCCGGCTGGGTCGCAGAACAGACACCCGTCATCCCCCACGGTCCCGTCCCGGTTGGGGCAGCCCAGGCCGGCGTTTAAAGCGACCTTATGGACGCGGCATCCAAACTTTTGTCTCAGGTGCTGGCTGAAGCGGCGGTAGCGGCTTTCTTTCATCAGATTCTGTCCAAACGGCCCGGACATTTCATGTCTGCATGGGGCCGTCAGCGCCAGCGGCGCGAGATCAGGAGGTGGATGAATAGCGGCCCCCCGACGATGGCCGTGATGATCCCGACCGGAAGCTCTGTCGGAGCCAGCACCGTGCGGGCCACGGTGTCGCAGACGGCCAGGGCGGCTCCGCCCAGAAGGAAGGCCCCGGGCAGGACCGTACGCTGGTCCACGCCGCTCAGCCTGCGGACGGCATGTGGCACGATCAACCCCACAAATCCGATCGGCCCCACCAGAGAGACCACGGCCGCCGTGGCCAGCCCGCCTCCCACGAAGACGTTCCTCCGAACCCGGTCGACGTCTACGCCCTGGGCATGCGCCAGGTCTTCGCTGAGGGCGATGTGGTTGAGGTCTCGGGCATGATAGAGGAGGAGCCCCAGTCCCGGAAGAAGCAGGGGCAGGATGCCCAGCAGCTGCCTGTATCCCAGGATGTCCAGTCCGCCCATCATCCAGCGCTGGAAGACCACCAGGGCGTTGGGTTCGGCCAGGTAGGTCAGGAGCAGGATCCCTCCCGCGCAGATGATGCTGATGGTCACTCCGGCCAGGAGCAGCGTATAAACGGACATCCCCCCTGGGCTGCGGGCCAGCCGCTGGATCAGAAACAGGGCGGTTGCGGCTCCCAGGACCGCGAATATCTGCAGTGAGCCGAACGGCCCCCAGACCGCCCAGAGGGCAGGGAACGAGATCGTGAGGAAGGCCCCCAGCGCCGCCCCTCCGCTTATGCCGAGAGTGAAGGGTTCGACCAGAGGATTCCGGAAGAGGACCTGGAAGCAGGCGCCCACCACAGCCAGGGCGCCTCCTGCCAGCAGCGCCAGGAGGACACGCGGCACGCGCTGGTGCCAGAAGATCTCCCCGGCCGGCTCGCGCTCGCCCTGCAGATAGCCCCCCACGTCTCCGGGGGAGATGGAACCGGGCCCGATCCAGGGGCTCACCAGCGCCACCAGCAGGAAAAGTAGTGCATATCCGGTCAGAGCCCGTGCCTTCATTCTGAGTCCTCCCGGACGGCACGCGCGATGAGGACGGGCCGCTGTGTTTCTGGATGTTCCTCCATCAGCACATCCGCTCCGTAAACTTCCGACACGCGTTCCTTGGTGAGCACTTCCCGGGGAGATCCCAGGGAGAGGACCTTGCCGGCAGTGAGCAGGAGCAGCCGGTCACTGTAGAGGGCGGCGAGGTTGATGTCGTGGGTGACCACGGCGATGCCCATTCCGTCCCGCGCCAGGTTGTGAAGCAGCTGGAAAAATCGGATCTGATGCGGCAGGTCGAGTGCTGCAGCCGGCTCATCCAGGAGGAGAAAACGGGGCTGCTGTGCAAGCACCGAAGCCAGGAAGGCGCGCTTCTTCTCCCCTCCAGAAAGCTGGGACAGCCTCCGTGTCCGCAGAGCGAGCACCCCGGTAAGCTGGAGGCTGCTCTCGATGGCGGCCCGGTCGTCTTTTCCCAGGCGGCCCCACCCCTTGACATGGGGATAGCGTCCCATGCCCACAAGTTCTTCCACGGTCAGGTCGTACTCGCTGCTTAATTCCTGAGGCAGGAATCCCAGCTCCCGCGCGGTCGAGCGCCTGGCTAATTCTTGCAGACTGCATCCCCCGAGCCTGACACAGCCGGCCACCGGTGAGATCAATCCGGCCGAGATATGGAGGAGAGTGGTCTTCCCGGATCCGTTGGGGCCGATCACGCCCAGCACCTCTCCGGTCCTGATGCTGAGCTCTGAAACGTTGAGCTCCCAATCGATCCCGGGAAAGCTGTGCTTTATTCCCTGCAGCTCAATCATGTCTTTCCTCGAAGAGCTCAGGGTGTATGGCCGCCGCCAGCCTGTTCGCGGTCTGCGCGATCCGGACACCGGGGATCAGGAGATAGTCATCACTCAGGAAATGGATCCGGCCGGCCTGGACCGCGGGCAGGGTGGCGAGCCGCTCCCAGTCCGATTTCAAGAGCACCTGGTTGTCCGGTGATATCCCCTCGGCCAGCACCTCGATGATAACATCCGGCCGGCGCCGTACCAGGGCTTCCTTGGAGATGCGGGGATAGGCTCCGGGTGCGTCGGCGAAGATGTTGCGGCCCCCCGCCAGCTCGATCAGCTCGTGAAGGAAGGTGCCGGAGCCCGTGGTCATGAGCCCGGTCAGGTCGCCCGGAGTGTGCCCCAACCCCAGAAAGACGCTTCGGGGTGGACGGGCCTGTGTCTTGCGGGCAAGATCATCCAGCTGCTGCCGGATCTCAGTGGCCAGGCTCTTTGCCTTGATGTCTGCATCAAGGACCGTGCCGATCCTCTCTATCGCGGCGGTGATGTGGCCGATCCTGTCGATGTCCACTGACAGGGTTGGAATGCCCTGTTCCCGACAGAAGCGGGCCAGAGCCTGATGTTTTCCCTGAAAAATGATCAGATCCGGCTCCAGGGAGAGGATCCGTTCACGGTTGGGATTGATCTGCCCCCCGATCTGCGCCACATCTAGCGCCGCAGGGGGATAGAAGGAGAAATCGCTCACACCTACGACTCGAGTACCCTCGCCCAGGGTGAAGACGATCTCTGTGATGCTGGGAGACGCACAGATCACCCTGCGCGCATTTGGTGGACCTCCTCCCGGGAGGGTGCTTGACGCTGCATTTTCGCCCTGCTCACCCTGAAAGAGCAGATAGAGCAGTGCAAATCCCAGCACGACCAATGCCAGCGTGAGGGCCAGGGGCAGGTTCCGGATCTTTTTCATGGAAGCGGAATCACCTTGCCTTAAACCAAAACGTTTGTCAACGCCGCCCAAACCTTCCCCCGCAATCTATCCCATCCTCCAGTGGAAATTCTATTCACTGTTGGCCGGCCCTGCTTTTTCCCCAGTGTTTAAGACACTCATCCTACCGTGGATATACTTCGAATCCCAGTGGGCGAGGATTTTATTTCTGAGGGCTGGAAGAGGTGAGCTGCCCGCTCCAGGGTGAAGCGGGCAGCTGCCATGGGGATGGATTAAAGATTAGGGGAATCTATCTCAATCCTTCGATAAAAGGAGGGGTAAAAAGGAGGGACTTGCGTATGTCCATTTGTTTTTATCTCTCGTTTCTTAGCCATTCCACTACTATATACGCCAATATCGTTCAAAGAGTTGCTTCTTTGGCGCATTTTACGCCTGAAATTGCACGAATTGGCCAGGAATGCGATTTTTCAGGATTTTTGCCCTCAACGCGGTGAGTCATGCGTGAACAAAGTGGGGGCTATCCCGGGGTGTGAATGGAGTTTTCGGGCGGATAACTCATTGAAAACTAAAAGGATAGACAGAAAAATGAACTTTTTTTATTCCTTGCTGTCCCCCAACTGCAACGTTTCAATTATTATATCACATTTTTTTGTCCGAATACAAGCAATTTTTTATTTTTTTTTGAATTCCCTTGATTTGCACGCTAAGAGCGATAAATCATCCCTAAAACTCCCTGATGGGACAGTTATCTTCGGATAAGGGCGAAACGCCGTTTTTTGACTCCAGGGATCTAATTCTCTAGAATGAGACATAACCTCAAGGACCAGGAGTCGGGAATGAATAGAGATGAATTCAGGGAGTGGGGATACCGCTGTGTGGATTGGGTGTCAGACTATTTCGAGAACGTAGGCGACTATCCCGTGCGCCCCGCCCTACGGCCTGGCGATATCACAGCACAGCTTCCCGAGGACGCGCCCCTGAAGGGGGAATCCATGGATGCGGTGTTCGACGATTTCCGGAAGATCGTCGTCCCCGGTATGACCCACTGGCAGCATCCCTCCTGGTTTGCCTATTTCTCGGCCAACAACAGCCCTCCTTCGGTGCTGGCGGAACTGCTCACTGCGGGGATGGGGGCCCAGTGCATGATCTGGGAAACCTCTCCGGCAGCTGCGGAGCTGGAAGAGGTGGTCCTGGAATGGCTACGAAAGCTCCTGGGCCTGCCCGCCGGGTTGTCCGGCGTCATCCAGGATACGGCCTCGACAGCCTCACTGGTAGCGATCCTCACGGCCCGGGAGCAGGTCACGGACTATGGCTCCAACCTCCGGGGGCTCCGGGAATCGCTCCGGGTCTATGTGTCGGAGGAGGCTCACTCCAGCGTAGTAAAGGGAGCAAGGATCGCGGGCATCGGCGAGGAAAACATCCGCAACATCCCGACGGATGCGGCGTTCGCCATGATCCCGGAGGAACTGGAACGGGCCCTGACGGAGGACAAAGCTCAGGGCATCACTCCCGCCTGCGTGGTGGCCACCGTCGGGACCACCTCCTCCTCGGCCATCGATCCGCTGGGGCCCATCGGCCGCATCTGCCAGCGGCACAAGGTTTGGCTGCACGTTGACGCTGCCTATGCCGGCTCCGCCGCCATCCTCCCGGAGAAGCGCTGGATCTTCGATGGCGCCGAATATGTTGATTCTCTCGTGTTCAATCCGCACAAATGGATGCTCACCAACTTCGACTGCTCGGCCTATTTTGTCAGGGACGAGGGTGCCTTGATCCGCACCTTCGAGATCCATCCCGAATACCTGAAGACCGGTGTGGATGCCGTGGTCAAGAACTACCGGGATTGGGGGATCCAGCTAGGCCGCCGCTTCCGGGCCCTGAAGCTCTGGTTCGTTCTGCGGACCTATGGAGTGGAGGGAATACAGGCCATGATCAGGGAGCACATCCGGCTGGCCCAGCTGTTCCGGGAATGGGTGGATGCCCATGGTTCGTTCGAGATCATGGCTCCCGTGCCCCTGAGCCTGGTCTGCTTCCGGCTGAACGACGGCCGCCCGGAAGAGGCGCTGGAACGGGTCAACCGCGACCTGCTCGACAGGCTTAATCGGTCCGGGCGCCTCCTGCTGACGCAGACCCGCCTCGGAGGAAAGTACGTGATCCGCATGGCGATCGATTCCCACACCACGGAGGAAAAGCACGTTCGCGAGGCCTGGGAACTCATCTCCAAGACGGGAGAAGTGCTGCAGCGTGAGGCCCCCGCGTGAGCACGCGCCTGCGGATCTCCGATGCGATCTGGGAGGCATTCCCCGGCCTCCATCTCGGGGTGGTGGCCGCCCGGGGTATCGACAACTCCCGCTCAGCGCCGGAGTTGTCGTCCTTCCTCCGGGAGGTGCAGTCCAGGATCCGGGAGGAGTATGATTCCGAAACCCTGTCACAGGTCCCTCATATCCAGGCCTGGCGGCAGGCATACTCGAGTTTTGGTGCCAAGCCCAAAAAGCACACGAGCTCGGTGGAAAGCCTCTACCGCATGACCCTCAAGGGAGGGGATTTTCGTCCGATCAACGCCGTGGTGGACGTCTACAACCTGGTCTCGCTCAGGTTCGGAGTCCCCGCCGGCGGGGACGATCTGGACCAAGTCGAGGGGGACATCTCCCTACTCTTTGCCAAGGGGGACGAGGGCTTCACGCCGCTCAACAGCGAGTCCCGGGATGTGGCCAGGCCGGGTGAGGTGATCTATCGGGATGACAGGGATGTGCTCTGCCGCCGCTGGAACTGGAGGGAGTGCGACCGCACCAAGATGACCGAGGGAACGCGGAATGTAAGCCTGGTGGTGGAGGCCCTGCCGCCCAAGACCAGAGAGGATGCGGAAGAGGCGGCACAGGATTTGATCCGCCTCATATCTCTCCACTGCGGTGGGGCTCTCCGGAGCTGGGTCCTGGACCGCGATCTACCCGAGATTGAGCTGGATGTATGAATAGGAGTAAACACTAATGTTTCAGACCGAGATCCTGCTCTGGATCCAGTCCCATGCCTCGGGTTTCTGGACCGGATTTTTCAACTTCTGGTCCGCTTACACCGATTGGGTCATTCCTCTCATGCTGCTCGTCCTTTTCGCCGTCAGCCTCCGTGCCGGATTCGTTCTGATCCAGGCCGTCTTCTGGAACATGACGATCGTCATCTTCCTGAAGGAGCTCATCCTCCTTCCCCGGCCCTCAAGCGTCGACAGCAACGTGCGGCTGCTGGGCAAGGGTTTCCCCAATCCAAGTCCCTACGAGAGCGGGGGAGCCAAGAGCTTTTTCGGGGGACTGCCAAAGGATGTGGTGGAAGGCATCCGCGCCCATCCCTTCGACACCTGGGGGCTTCCCTCGGGCCACACCAGCAGCTCTGTGACATTCGGTGGCCTGCTCTTTCTCTTATTCAAGCAGAAGTGGGTGAAAGCTGCGGCGGTTGCCGTGATCGTCTTTGTCCCCCTTTCACGGCTCTACTTGGGCCGGCATTTCCTGGCCGACCTGCTGGCCGGCTATCTGCTTGCGCTGGTCTTTGTCCTAGTCTTTTACCATGGGATCTACCGCCGCCGCTGGTTCCGGGATTTCTTCCGCGGCCGTTGGGACCAGACGCCATGGGATGCCCGCACCTGGGCGATCCTCTGCTACCTGGTCGTGCTGCCTCTGGCAGTCCTGTTGATCCCCTATGCCCAGATCAAGGCCGTTTCCGCACTCCTGGGCCTGAACCTCGGCTATATCCTCCTGCGGATCAAGGGTGTGCCCGAGGATGCGGGGACCCTGCTCCAGAGGGCGGGCCGGGCCGGGATCGCGCTGGCGATCTATTTCGGGCTGGACCTGCTGTTGGGATTGATCGAGGGGATCCTCTCCAGCTCGGGCTCGGACGTAGTCCACTTCGCCCATGGTACGCTGGTCATGATGCTCATGTTCTGGGCCTCGACCGAGTTCAGCATCCGGCTGGGGCTCTTTAAGCGGGCCGGGTGACGTCCTCCCGAATCCCTTCAACGCCTGGAGGGCATGCAGTGTGACCCATCGGCTTGGCCGGCCTTTGCTTTCGATATTGAAGTGAAAGCGGCCGTTGTAGGTGTTCTCCAGCAGCCAGTCGACCGGATCGCCCCGAAGGCGATCGGTCCAGTTCCCCGAGGCCCTCATCTGCCGGGATCCGGGTGGGAAGGGCCGGGCCCGTCGCGTTCGGCCGAGTAGACCAGCGAGTGCTCTGGATCTGCGAAGCGGACATAGTATCCCCATCCGCCCGTACCCTGCAGCACCTTGATGAGCAGTGTGTTCCAGCCGTTTTCAAGCCGAACCGGTATCCGGTCCTGATCCGGGTAGGCTCCCCGATAGGCCGGATTGGTAAACACCCGCTCACCGTTCAGCCAGATTCGAACCCCGTCGTCGCTGCCGATCAGGAGCTGGGTGTTGTGTTCCCTGGGAGCGAAGACGTTCGTGAAACCGTAGGCCACAGCCTGTTCCTTGGGTTCGATCAAATCTTCCAGCCTGACCCAACCGGATTCCGGTGCGGCATGCCGGATCCATACGACGGCTTTGCCTCCCTTGCCCGTGTAGGACCGGGACAGGTCGATCCCCTCTTCCGGTGGGAAGGCCGCTTGGAGAAAGGACATGTCCGGAGCGTCAAAGGGACCGATGAGGTTCCAGTCCCGGATGAAATGGGGCCGGGAGGGGACCTTTTTAAGACCCACGAAACCGAATTCTTTCCCAGATGCATCCGGATGCTGCCCCTCAATCTTGAGAAGGACCTTGTTGGTCCCCTGCCGCAGCCGCACATCCTTCACCACGGTCCGGTCGATTCTCCGGTCCTTCGCATAGCCATCGATCGGTGGCGCATCCACTCTCGACTCCCATTCGTCCTGTTCGATCCGTACAACCCGGGCCGCTCCCATCGCAGGCCCCTTCAGGGTAAACATTTCCAGGTCGTAGTATTCGCCCACCTCCGCATCCAGGAAGAGCGCGATCTCTTCCCCTGCTCGCGCCCCGTCTGTGTACAGCACGGGGTAGCGCTCCCCCCCGGGTGTGTAAAAGGAGGTTAGCGAGGGGGCCAGCCTGCGCGCTGTGACCGTCATCCCGATCCCCCTGTCCGTGAAGACGGCGAGGCCGCGTCCGGGGATCTCTTCCCAGGCGGGGATCTCAAGCCCCGGAGATTCCAGGGCGAACGGAAGGCGTTCTTCCACAGGGGGGAGCCCGGGAAAGGCTGCGTGGGGTTCGGACTGATACCAGTAGGCCACGGAGGAAAAAAAGTCTGAGCGGTCGTTGGCATGCCCGTGTTCGATGGTGACCCGGATGGACTCGAGGAAGGGGATGGGGTCCGGGATGTGATGCCTGTATACGGTCGCTTTGGACCCTGTTTTGAAGTCCGGCTCCTGCAGGGGACATCCATAGAAGAGGTTCTCACCCTCCCGCATGCCCCAGGCGTCGGAAAAATAGTCTTCGGAACCCGTGCCGTAGAGAGAGGGGAACTCTTCTCCGTCCACAAAGATCATGTCGTCTCCCTCTCCCCACCAGCCCATGGCCCGCTGCAGGATGCTGAGGCTGCAGCCCACATAGTGACCCCTCCCCTCCGCCTCCAGGAAGACATAGTTCTGACCTGGCACGCAGGGCATGGCCTGCTGGTACTGGGCGTGGAAATAGGGAGTTTCCGGCTCCAGTTCCGCGAGGCTCCTGTAGTCGATGTAGAAGTAGAAGGCGCCGACCGGGCTCGTTCCCTCATTGGTGGCCGTGATTCGGGCCGAGCCTCGAAACGGCATGTACCAATAGCAGTTCCTGGCCCTTCCCTCGGAGGAACAGGCGATGGCGAGGGAGCTGAGGTCGCGGTTCAGGCCGTGACCAACTCCGAAGAAGTCACCGATGGGAGCCTCCACCGAGGGCGAGGCCTCACCGTCCCAGTACATTCGGAGGACGATCTTGCGGCCGTAGAAGGCCTCCCCGGCGATGGTCACCCAGATGTGATGGATAGCGGCCGGTCCCTCGATCTCGGCCAGAACGGCCGTCTCCCCAGGTGGGATGGCGAAGCGGTCGTTGTTCCCTCCACTGTGGTCGAAAGACGAGATCCGGAGGCTCTTGAAGTCGTGCTGGCGCCCCAGGCTGCGGAGCAGGTCCTGAGCACTCGACGGCCCTGCGATCAGACCGAGGATCAGCAAAAATGTGGCAGTGGCAAAACGGTGACGCATCTCTCCCTCCTAGTCTCCCTCTCGCGTTGTCTCGACTCGGGCAGGCGGTCGGTCCGCCCTCCCGAAGGCCTATTTTTGAGCTTCAGGGGTGCCCGTACTCCGGAAAAAGCCGGTCGCCGGCGTAACCCGGACCTTCTCTGTTGGCGCATCCAGAGGAAATCCCTGGATGATAAGATCTTCGTCCAGGATCTCTATGGGCATGTTCGGGTTGGCATAGGAGATGGGGGATGGGGTGTTGGCTACCAGCGCTTCTTTTAGGGACTGCCCGTCCTGTGTGATTACGGCGATATAGAGGTTCTCGAAGTCCAGGTGCGCGCGTATAGCCGCGTTGACCTCTTCCCTGGTGACGGCGGCCAACCGTTTCTGGGCTTCGGCCAGGAAATCAGCGTAGCCGTAGTACCGCGAATCCATCTGCCAGCCCAGGCGCTCCTGGAGGGTTTGGGCATAGAGCCGCGTGTAGTTCAGGAGATACTGCTGTGTCAGCTTGAAACGGTCTTCCGGGATCCCCTCATCCACCAGGATCTTCAGCTCGCGCAGCGCTTGCCGCAGCACGAAGTGGCGGTTGGAATTCGCCAATGGCCGGATCCAGATGGAGAAGTACTGCTGCTGCCGGCAGTAGTTGGTGTCCGGGAATTTATCACGCCCCTGGATGAAGTGTTCGATGTAGGCATAGTCCCCGTAGTTCTGCCCGCGTTCCTCACGGACCTTCTGAAAAAGATGGGAGAGGTGCTGCCGGTGTTCTCCGAAGTGGGATCCGGCGATCCAGAGGGCGAAGAAGTCGTCGTCTGCCCGGGAGAGCGAGACCGGGAAACCAATGGAGATCGCGGTCGCCGGGGTCTGTTTGTCGACGATCACGACCTCCAGGCCCTCGGGCTGGTGTTGGGGAGGGAGCATGAGTTGAGGCGCGTGACCCTCTGAAAGAGCGGAAAAATCCGCCAGCACTCTGTCGGGCAGGTCTGCCGGGTACCCCCCCACCAGCCCGATCGTGATGTTACCCTGGAGGAAGCGTTTGGTATAGTAACTCTTCACATCTTCCAGGGTAAGGCTCCTGACGCTCTCCAGGGTGCCGTTCTCGTTGTGCCCGTAGGGATGATCCGCATACATCATGTTGTTAAGGATCTCTTTGCCGAACTGCTCGTCCATGTTCCCAACGAGAGTCCTTTCCAGGAAGTCCATCTGGTTCGTTTTGAGCCGGATGAAGTCCTCCTCCCTGAAGCCCGGATCGAGCAGCATAGATTTGAAGATGGCGTAATAGGCCTCCAGGTTGTCGATGTGGATGGTACCTGTGACGGCTGCCATTTCCTTGTCCATCTGGAGGCCGACCCCGGCCGCCATGGGATAGAACGCCTGAGTGATCTCCTGGTAGCTCATGGTCCGGCTGCCGCCCACGGCCAGCATGCTCAGCATGAGGGCCCCGATGCCTTCCTGGCCCTCGGGATCGTGGGCGCTCCCGAAGTGGAGCAGGATGCGGAATCCGACCAGCGGAGAGTCTGTGACGGGCAGGAGTTCGGTGGTCAAACGGTCCGGATTCTTGCGTGCACAGGAAAAGGACAGGATGCTGAATCCGAATACGAGGAGCGTAGCCATGATCATGGACTTTCTCATCGGGTGCCTCCTCCGGACAGCGTGATCACGGTGGAATTATTCCGTGTGAAATATCTCTGGGCCATCTCCTGCATGACCCGGGGAGTGACTTTATCGTAGAGAGCGAAGAGCTTGTTGATGGTACCGGGGTCTTCTGCCAGGCTGAGGTAGAAGGCCAGGCTGCCGGCCACGCCATCGGTGGTGCCCAGGGCCTCTGCAAAGGAATATTTGATGTTGGATTTCACCTCGGCCAGGAATTCCTCTTGGATCAGGTCCTGCTTGGCCCGCTCGATCTCTTGAAAGATCTCCTCTTCTACCTTGGCCAGGTCCCGGTTCTGCTTCACGACGGCGTTGAAGGTCAGCAGGTAGGGATCCCGCCGGTCTGGGAAGCTCGCAAAGAAAGACACACACGTCTGTTCCTCGATCACGAGTTTCTGGAAGAGAGGAGCCCTCCTGGAAAAGAACGTCTGGGCCAGCAGGTCGAGGGCTGCCTTGTCCAGCTCGTCTCCGGAGAAGGCCGGGCCGTGGAACCCGATCGCCAGCCGGGGAAGGGTGGCTGTGGGCCAGTCGAAGTGGGCCCGTTTCGCTTCCCGTTGGGGAGGCTCGACCGGTGTGACCAGTGTGTAATCGGATTTCTCCCAGCCGCCGTAGTACTGCTTGACCAGCTCCATGAGCCCGTCGTGCGCGAAGTCCCCCACCACCATCAGGATGATGTTGTCGGGGGCATAAAACCTCTTCTTATAGATCTGGCTGTATGCGAACTGGTTGGGCATGTCCTGGATGTCTTCGAGATAGCCCAGAGTTGTGTGCTTGTAGGAGTGTGACTCGAAAGCGGTGTCGCGCAGGAGCTCGTGGATGCGGCGCGCGGGATTGGAGGCGCTGGCGTAGTATTCTCCTTCGATGACGGGAGCCTCGGTCTTGAGCATGTTTTCGTTGTAGTACAGGTTGATGAAACGGTCGGCCTCGGTGCGGACCACCTCTTCCAGGTTCTCGCGGCCCGCGAACACCGTGAAATAGCAGGTGTAGTCGTCCGTGGTGTATCCGTTGGTGCCGGCCCCCAACCGGGTGAGATATGCCTCGTAGGCTTCCTTGGGAACGGTTTTGGTCCCCTTGAACATCATGTGTTCGAAAAAGTGGGCGAAGCCGGATTTGCCGGGTTCGATCTCGTTGCGTGAGCCGGAGCGCACGATGGTGTAAAATGAAATGATATGGGGATTTTCCAGGGGAATCGAGACGACCCTCAGCCCGTTCTCCAACTGTTCGATCCTGTAGTCGTACGGGAAGATCTCCGCAGCCTGGATCACCAGTGGAAGACAACAAAGGACGAGAAGGCCGCAGGCAAGTCGCACAGATGTCTGTTTATGCATGGGCTGTCTCCTTGAGTTCTGCTTGATAATCAGCGATTTGATGCCTCATCTATATATCAGAATCGATTTCCTTTAACAAGTTCAAGCCATCCGAAGCTGGCGTCCCGCTTCTGATCCCGGGGAGTGTACGGCTTGATGTCCAGGATGGGAGTCCCCTCGATCATGTCGACTCCGCTGACCTCGAGGACATTTTCTTTCCGTGTCAGCAGCTGCAGGACCGTCAGCCCCAGAGGGTTGGGCCGGCGGGGGCTGCGGGTGGCGAATACGCCCTTCTCCTCTGTCTCGAAGGGCGGTTGTGCGGTGAGCTTCCCTGTTTCTGCTTCATGAAAGGCGAAGAGGACGATGATGTGTGAGAATCCCTCGATCGAATCCAGCCCCGCTGCAAATCCTGGAAAGACTTCCAGCTCTCCCCGGATGGGATCGAATCCATCGGGCCTCCAGTTCTGGTCCTGCCGTATGTCATCGGCGTGTTTGAAGGGCGAATGAACCGTGCCGATGGGACTGAGCGTTATTTTCATGGTGAATACCTCTTGATTCGATGGGCATCCAGAGCCCGGAGCGGTCCGGATCATTCAGGACGCTCTCATGCATGAGCAGCACCGGGTGTAAGCGGCTGTTTCGACCTCTCCCCCCTGTTAAAAGGGGATTATTCGTGGACGTATGTCAGCCAGCTATCGTACTCCGGGCGTTGGCCGATGACGGTTTCCAGGTAGACCGATCTGAGCTGTTTGGTCACCGGCCCGGGCTGGCCGTCACCGATCTCGTGCTCTATCTTGGGTTCCCCGGGGACCGATCCGTCGGTGATCCGGATGATGGGGACGACCTCAACGGCCGTGCCTGTGAACATGACTTCGTCGGCGGTGATGAGGTCTTCCTTGGTCATGGGGCCGACCTCGGTCTTGTAGCCCAGGTCCTCAGCCATCTTGAGGACGGTGGTGCGGGTGATGCCCTCCAGGATGGATTCGGTGCGGTCGTTGGTCCGGACGATCCCGTCTTTGACGATCAGGATGTTTTCACCCGGACCTTCGGCCACGTTCCCTTCCAGGTTGAGGAAGACGGCCTCGTCATATCCCTTTTCCCTGGCGATCATGCCGCAGAAAGTGGATTGGACATAATTGCCGCCCAATTTTGCGCCCATGTGTGTCTGGCTGTGGTGGATCCTCTTCCAGGGCAGAATGAAGACGTGTACTCCGTTCACGGACTTTTTCCCGAGGTATGCTCCCCATTCCCAGGCCGAGACGATGAGTTCCGCCGGGCTGGCCCAGGGCACGAGCCCCAGGTTGCCGTACCCATACATGAGCAGAGGGCGGATATAGGCGGAATCGAGCTCGTTCTCATTAACGATCAGCTTGACGATGTCGATGATCTCGGCGCGGGTGTAGGGGGCCTGCATCTTCAGTACTTTGGCTGAGTGCATGAACCGGTCCATGTGCTCTTCCAGCCGGAAGATAGCAGGGCCCTTGGCCGTGCTGTAGGCCCGGATCCCCTCGAAGACGGAGGTCCCGTAGTGAAGGGCATGGCTCTGGGAGTGGACCAGGGCATTGTCCCAATCGAGGATCTTGCCCATGTACCAGATCTTCTTCGCTTTAGGGAAGTTGGCGGTATCAAACATCGATGCTCCTTCGGAATAAAATTTGTATGAGAAGGTTAGATTCTTGAAAAATATTGGTATCACATTCCTGCAAAAAAATAAAGGCTGGAATTCGAATGTTCATCCCCGCTCCAGCGTGAATTCCCAGGCGCACCAGAGGCCGTCTGGGTGCGGGTCCGGCGGACAGGACAGGCAGCGCGTGCGGATCCGGGGATCGATGGTCCGGGCGAACCCGCTGTATTCGACGATACCCACAGGCTTGCAGGGGAAGTCGGGGAGTCCCTTGCGCCGGCGTGCTGCCTGGACGCGGCAGTTCGTCATGCGGAAAACGCAGCGCGTGTCGCTGATGTCCACGGCCTCCTGAGTATTGAGGAGTGCGTAGAGGCGGAACTTGAGGGCCTGGAGGAGAGCGGGTATCCCGCCTCCCGGCTCGAGGCTCAGGAACTGCATGATCCTGCGCGCCTCGATGACCGTGAATTTTTCCCAGGCCAGGGCGTCGAGATCCATGGCGGTCTCCAGATCGAGCCTGTCTTCTACCGCCTGAAACCACAGGCCATCATGGGCCAGCCAGTTTTTGGCGGCTCCCTGAAGGAAGGCCAGAAGTTCTTCCCTGTTCAAGTCCTGGATCTCTTTCATTTATTGTCCTTTCTGCGGCCCGGGATTTCACACGCCTGCGGGCTCATAGTATTTTCGTCCCTTGTGATAGACAACTCGGATCCGCTCCTTTTCCTTGAGGAGGTTCAGGTGTTTGATGAGCTCATTGCGGTGCAGTCCCAGGGCATTGGCAAGGTCTGTCAGGGTTGCCGGCCGCCGCTTGATCAGGTCGAAGATCGCATCCTCAGCAGACTCATCCCCGGCCCGGCGCGGAAGATCGGAAAAATTTGCGATGATCTCGGCTCGGGGGCCGAAGGCCTCCCGGATCTCCTCCAGTTTTTCCTGTGTGAGGGCGTGCGCAAAGCCCTCGGCCGGGGGGCGGACCACGGTGTTGAGCTGCACGCGGTCAGGCTTGATCGCTTCGGTTACGGCCTGGAGCTCCCGGATGTGGTCCTCCGAATCATTGATCCCCGCCACCAGCATTATTTCCAGCCATATCTGTCCCCGGTACTCGTGGCGGAACTGGATGAGGCCCTGGATGATGTCCCGGACCACAAGGGAAGGATGGGGCCGGTTGACCTTTTCGAAGACTTCCTGGGCCACGGCATCCAGAGACGGGACGACCAGGTCGGCCCCTGAAAGGGCGTGCCGGACTTCTTCACGAGTGAGGAGCGTGCCGTTGGTCAGGACCGCGACCGGGATGTCGGTCATGTCTTTGATCCCCAGGATCAGCGAGCCCAGGCCGGCATGCAGGGTGGGTTCTCCCGAGCCAGAAAACGTGACATAGTCGATCCGGCCCTTGGCAGATTCGATGGCGTTCCGGATCTGGTTCAGGATCTCTGCTTCAGAAAAATAGGTCCCGGTCCGGGTGGTCGTCTCGGGACTCGGGCCCAGCTGGCAGTAGACACAGTCCAGGGTGCAGGTCTTGTAGGGGAGGATGTCCACGCCCAGGGAGTATCCCAGCCTCCGGGATGGCACGGGCCCATAGACATGCACCTGAGGGGCAAAGTCGGCGGGCTCGCTCACGACCTCTTACACCCTGTCCTTGTAGATCTCAATAAAGTGCCTCAGGGAGCGGTCGTATGTCTTCTCGGCGTCATCCGGGAAAAGACATGCCGGCAGCTGTCCCATACGCCAGTGGTAGGGGAGGCATTCGCAGCACACGCCCTTGCGGGAGCAGGGATCATAGGAGCAGTTGCAGTGTGTCAGGTTCTTGTCCTTCTGACAGTTTTCCATGTGTTTTTCTCGGCATTCAGACTTTGCGGTACTGTTTTTTCCAGGGAGATTTTTTCTGATGGAGGACATCGGCCAGCGCAGAGCGCAGTGTCTCCGAGGCCAGTTGGGCACAGTGGAGGTTGCCTTCTGGAAGGCCGCCCAGCCGCTTGACGATCTCGTCGGCGCTCACGATGGCCAGGGCTTCGGTGAACGACCTGCCCTGGACCAGCTCCGTCACCATGCACGCACAGGCGATGGTGGCGCCGCACCCGTCCGTGGTCCAGCGGGACTCAGCAATGGTCTCGGCCTCCATGCGGAGGTAGATCTCGATGGTATCGCCGCACGTGCCCGTCACTTTGCCGTAGCCGTCCGGGTTCTCCAGCTGGCCCATGTTCCTCGGGTTGAGCCACCGCTCGATCACCTCCTCGCTGTATTCCCTGCGGGCCTGCTCCAGTATCTGGTCCTGGAGAGCCTTCGCGAATTTTTCCAGGTCTTCGTGTTCAGGCATTTGGTCCCTCGAATCCAAGTTGTAGTGTCGTTACGCACCGGCTCAGGACAGCGACCCTGTGAGGATCCGGATCTTTTCGGGATCCTTCAGGTGGTAGCATCTCAAGTTGCCCTGCTGGCAGAAATCCACGATACCGGAGGCCTTCAGGATGCTGAGGTGCTGAGACACGTTGGGTTGGCTCGACTGAAGCAGGTCTTGGATGTCGCCGACGCATTTTTCGCCCTTCAGGAGGGAATCGATGATCATGAGGCGTGTCGGGTGTGCCAGTGCCTTGAATATCCGCGCCTGACGTGTGAAGTCCTTGTCGTGAGCCATGAGAAATTATTATAGTCGAATACTCACTTTTTTTCCATCAGGGCTTCTACTGCGGTCCGGAAGTCGACCAGTGTGAATCCATGCCTCCTGCGTATACGGCCCAGCGCCTCATCCCTGGAAATATTGTTGGGCAGGCCCATCTTGGTGAGGATGTTCCTGGCCGAGACTCCGGTCTCGGCCTCCACCTGGCGCAGGGTCATGCGCCCCGTGATCACGAAGGCCGCCGTATCGCCCTCCTGGAATCCACTGACCAGCTTTGCCTCGAGCTCCTGCTCGCCCGCTTTGGTCTTCTCTCCCCCCACATGGCTCTCCTCTACATCAGCGGAGCGTGCGGGCCGCACATCTTTCCGGCCCTCCTGTGTGTCCGTTGCGTCCTCTCTGTGACGAGGTTCGGGCAGAGGTTCCGAAGACCTGGCTGGGGTCTCACCTGGAAGAGGAAGCCGCCGGTCCCGTCCTGTCAGGCTGGCCTGCCCTCCCCGTCCCTGTCCCCGCCCGAAGCCGAATTCGTAATACTCGGGGGCATTCTTGGGCAGGAACACCCAGAAGACGAACGGGAGCAGCACCGCGGCCGTGACGATCGTCCACAGGGCCGGCTTCCAGGATCCTTTGAACAGCTGTTTGGTTTTTCCCTTGATCCAGCCCCACTCCAGGAGCAGATGGAAGATCAGGAATACGCTGAAAGCGATCGAGAGGTAGAGATGGATGTGGGTCCACTGGTGCCGATGCAGGCCGATAAAAAACTTGTCGCTTTCCTTGACCGCGGGCCCTTCCTTGAGGATAAAAGCCAGCAGCAGGCCGATCAGGATGATCCCGATCATGCTCAGAAACATCAACACATCGACCAGGTATTTCCAGCTGAATTTTTTCATGTTCCTTCATCCTCCTTCACTTGCCCGTCCCACCCTTGCCGCTCGCTATAGCTAGTATCATCGTTGGATTTGTGAGGAATCTGTGCCTACCCCACCTTGTTCAGCGCCTGCTCCAGGTCGGCTTTCAGGTCCCCAAGACTCTCGCACCCGACAGACAACCGTACCAGATCATCGGTGATCCCGGCCTGCTCCCGATTTTCCCGGGGAATTCCGGCATGGGTCATGCTGGCAGGGTGCTGGATGAGAGACTCCAGCCCGCCTAGAGATACGGCCAGCGCTGCCAGTTCCATGGAATTGATGAATGTTTCTCCTGCGGCAAAGCCGCCCTTGAGCCCGAAGCAGAGCAGCGAGCCCGGCCCACTCATCTGTTCCTTGGCCAGCTCATACTGTGGATGCGAGGGCAGGCCCGGGTAGTTTACCCAGGCGATCTTGGGGTGGTTTTCCAGGTATTGGGCGAGCTTCACGGCGTTCTCCTGGCTTCTTTCGACCCTCAAAGCCAAGGATTTCACGCCCCGCAGGGCAAGCCAGGATTGGTGTGGATCCATGGTGCCGCCGTTGTAGATCAGGGATTTCCTGACCCGGTCGAAGAGTTCCTTGGTCTTGGGGACGATAATGCCGCCGCAGATGTCGCTGTGTCCGTTGATGAATTTGGTCACGCTGTGGTAGACGATGTCTGCACCCAGGTCCAGGGGATTCTGCAGGATGGGGCTGGCAAACGTGTTGTCGACCATGAACGTGATGCCGTGTTCATGGGCCAGCTCGGCGCAGGCCCCGATGTCGGAGATGCTCATGGTCGGATTGGCCGGCGTCTCGACAAAGAGCACCCGTGTGTTGGGCCGGATGCAGGCCTTGATCTTGGCGAGGTCCGATGTGTCGACATAGTCGTATTCCACGCCGAACTTTGCGAAGAAATCTTCGACCAGCAATCGAGAGGGGCCGTAGACCGCATCCGTGCCGATGATGTGAGCATCCTGGTCGAGCAGGGCCATGAGCAGGGTGGACAGGGCCGCCATGCCGGTGGCCGTGGCCAGGCCCCCGTAGCCGTGTTCGAGGTAAGCGATGTTGTCCTCGAAGGCTTTGGTGGTCGGGTTTCCGATGCGAGTGTAGATGTAGCCTTCCTCCTTACCGGCGAAGCGGGCCGCACCCTGGGCCGCATCCTTGAAAGTGAAGGTCGATGACTGGTAGATGGGCATGCTGACGCCGCCATAGGCCGGATCGGGGTGCTGCCCGGCATGGATGACCGCGGTCGGAGTTTCCAGATTGGTTTGGTCTTTCACGTGCTTGCTCCTTAGTTGTAGTCTTCTTGTAAGGCTGAGTCTTCCTGCATCAGGTGGCCCGCCAGCTTTTCCATGTTGTTCTGTTTCCAGAACGGAAGGTCAGCGTGGGCCTGCATGTACTTGAGCGGAATGGGATGGGTACCGATCTCCACCGGGATGCCGTAGCGGCTCTCGATGAACTGCTTGAAGTGGCGGATCCGGGGGCAGGGGGGATAGCCCACCACCAGGCCGGTGGCCAGGTGGATCACATCCGCTCCGTTCTTGATCATTTCCTCCGGCACGTATTCTACGTTGCCGCCGGGACATCCCCCACAGTAGGAATATCCCACCAGTTCCACTTCCTCTTCCTTGGGGTAGATGGAAAATGCGCCGACACGTTCTCGCAGCGCCCTTAAGCATTTGCCTCCTCCGCAGCTCTGATAGCGGCCGCAGATGATGATGCCGATCTTTTTCATGTCGTCTCCTCTCAAGCCTTCACCTGGCTCAGGATCTTGTCTACGATCCCAAGGAAGGCTTTGCTGGCTTCAGAATCCGGGTGGCTGTCCAAGAAGGATTTTCCGGAGTCTCCCAGGGCCACGATCTCGGGAGTGATGGGGATCCGTCCCAGGAACGGGACCGCCATTTCCTCCGCCGCCGTCTGTCCGCCTCCCGTTTTAAACAGGTCGATGTGTCCACCGCAGTGTGGGCAGGACATGCCGCTCATGTTTTCGATGATGCCAACCATGCCCAGGTTCAGCTTCCGGGCGAAAGCCACCGCGCGGCGGGAGTCCTGGAGCGATACCTCCTGGGGTGTGGTCACGATCACTGCACCCGTTGCCGGTATGAGCTGTGCCACGGTGAGGGGTTCGTCGCCGGTCCCGGGAGGGGAGTCGATGATCATCCAGTCCAGCTCTCCCCAGGAGACGTCACCCAGGAACTGCTGGATGGCCTTCATCTTCATGGGGCCACGCCAGATCACGGGCAGGTTGGGGTCCTGCAGGAGGAAGGACATGGAAATGAGACTAAGGTTCTCGTTCACCTTTACGGGCTGGATCCCTTCTCCTGATACCTCGATCTGGCGGCCCTCCATCCCCAACATCTTGGCCAGGTTGGGGCCGTGTATGTCCACGTCCAGGAGTCCGACCTTCTTCCCTTTGTTTGCCAGGGCCACGGCCAGGTTGGCGGCGACGGTACTCTTGCCGACGCCGCCCTTGCCGCTGAACACCAGGAGCCGGTGCTTGATCTTATCCAGGTTCGCTTTGATCTTCTGCTGGTCCTCTTCTGTTGCCATCAGCGGACTCCTATGGCGAAATTTTGGATGGCCGCGCGTATCGTGCCGGATGCCCCGCTTATGACCTGGACTCCGGCCGCGTTGAGGACCTGATCGGCCTTGGGTCCTACTTGACCTGTCAGGACGATACGGACGCCCTTGTCAACCAGCATCTGAGCCGCGCGTATCCCGGCGCCCTGGGATTCCTCAAGGTACGGATTCCGCGCGACCTCGATCTGCTGATTGGATGGATCCAGGATGAGAAAATAGGGGGCGCGTCCGAAACGCGGGTCGATGTCCGCATCCAAGCCCTTGTCCGTTGCAGTCAGGCAGATCTTGGCGCCCGGCGGGATTGGCTCTTGCCTCGAATGCGATGCCTCTCCGCACTGATGGCCCTCCTCGTGGGGGTGATTGCAGAGGCTCTCTCCGGCTTCCAGCTCGTCCTTCAGATATTTCTCCAGGATGTCCTCGATGGCACCTTGTATGCCGATGATGGTGGTGATGTTCTCCTGCGCGAAGAGGCCCTGGGCCCGGGGGCCAATGCCCCCGGCGATGATGCATTCCACGCCTCTTTCCGCCAGGTATCCCGGGAGGAATCCGGGCTGGTGGCCCGGGTTGGGGATCTCTTCCCGGGCCACG
>RCNG010000011.1_pt1 | contig 83283 bp, 92 predicted proteins | sample 2041371 | NCBI WGS metagenome assembly RCNG01 (sample SAMN09708227, study PRJNA481090) | Marine sediment metagenome, whole genome shotgun sequencing project. | biome: marine sediment; feature: ocean; material: sediment; isolation source: Sewage treatment plant 1 marine sediment (STP1) ... | reverse complement strand
ATGTGGCGATGGAACAGGGCCAGCGGTTCGCGATCCGTGAAGGCAGCCGCACCGTGGGTGCCGGAACCATCACCGAGATCATCGAATAGAGCTTCAGCTTGACGGTCATTGTGAGGAGCAGAACGGCATGACGATCTCAGAGATGTCCCACGGGATACCGGATGAGGTTGCTTAGGCCCTTGCGGGCCTCGCAATGACAAATAGGTAAGGAACGAAGGAACAGGTAACGGAGAGCACGAAAAATGGAAAAGATAAGAATCAGACTCAAGTCGTTCGACCATCGTCTGCTGGATCAGTCTGTCAAGGATATCGTTGTCAAGGCCAAGCGGACCGGGGCGAGCGTGGCAGGACCCATCCCACTGCCGACCAAGATCCACCGGTTCTGTGTTCTTCGTTCTCCCCATGTGGACAAGAAATCCCGCGAGCATTTCGAGATGCGCATCCACAAGCGGATGCTTGACATCAGCGATTACAACAACGAGACCATCGAGGAACTGCAGAAGTTGGACCTCCCGGCCGGGATCGAAGTGGAGATCCAGGCCTTCGGGACCGGAGGAGAGTAGCCATGGTTGAAGGCATCATCGGCAAGAAGATCGGCATGACGCAGACGTTCGACGAGGCCGGGAACGTGATCCCGGCCACCGTGATCCAGGCCGGTCCCTGCGCCGTAATTCAGAAGAAGACGGCCGAGAAGGACGGATATGCTGCTGTGCAGCTCGGCTTTGTTGAAGAGACTCCGGCCAAACACCCCGGCAAGCCCACATTGGGGCATTTCAAGTCCTCCGAGGTCCCGCCCACACGGGTGCTGCGGGAGTTCCGGTTCGACGGTTCGGCTGAGATCAAACCGGGAGACACGTTCAACGTCGACCTGTTTCAGCCGGGTGAGATGGTGAGTGTCACCGGTACCAGCAAGGGAAAGGGTTTTGCCGGCGTGGTCAAGCGCTGGGGCTTCCACGGTGGCAATAAGACCCACGGATCCATGTTCCATCGGGCGCCCGGATCCATCGGCGCCTCCGCTTACCCATCGCGTGTGGTCAAGGGAAAGAAGATGCCAGGCCACCTGGGTAGCGACCGGGTCACCGTAAAGAACCTGAGGGTGGTGGAGACGGACCCAGACAAGAACCTCCTGGTGTTGAAGGGCGCTGTGCCCGGATCCAAGGGAGGCTACCTGCTGATCCAGAAGACCACCTTCGAGGCCCGGCCGGAAGCCCGGAAGAATATAGACGAGGCTCCGCCGGCGAGCGAGAAAAAAGAAGAGTAGAACCATGAAAGTCCAGGTATTCGATAACAGCGGAAAAAAAGTGAAAGAGATCAGTGCGCCCAAGGAGGTCTTTGACACTCCGGTCAACGAGCACTTGATCTATGAGGCCGTGATCAACTTTCGGGCCAATCAGAGACAGGGGACGGCCGCGACCAAGACCCGGGCCATGGTCCGGGGCGGCGGCCGCAAACCCTGGCGGCAGAAAGGTACGGGACGTGCCCGTGCGGGCAGCACGCGCTCCCCGTTGTGGCGCTCGGGTGGGGTGACCTTTGGTCCCCAGCCCCGGGATTATTCCTACCGGATGCCCAGGAAGGCGCGGCGGCAGGCCCTCAAGTCTGTACTGGCTGCCAAACTGGCTGACGAGCAGCTTATCGTTCTTGAATCCCTGGAGCTGACAGAGCCCAGGACCAAGGAAGGCGTCAAGCTCATGAGCAGCTTGAAGCTGGATTCGGCCCTGTTGGTGGACAGCCACACCAACAAAAACCTGATCCTGGCGACGCGCAACCTGCCCAAGGTCAAGGCCGTGGATCAGAACCAATTGACGGTATACGATGTCCTCGACCATAAGGTGCTGGTTATTTCCCAGCCTGCGTTCGATTCCCTGATGGAGAGATTAAAGTGATCAAGGATCCATACCAAATTATCTTGCGTCCGGTCATCACCGAGAAGAGCACTTGGAAGAAAGACATCAACCATGAGATCTGTCTGGAAGTCGCCATGGGCGCCAACAAAATAGAGATCAAGGAAGCGACGGAAATACTTTTCAAGGTCAAGGTCGATAGGGTCCGGATCGTTAAAAAGAGGGGCAAAAAGCGCAGAGTCGGCCGGAGCGAAGGCTGGACCAAAGACTGGAAGAAAGCCTACGTGAAGCTCAAAAAGGGCGAGAAGATGATCGAATATTTCGAGGCGGTGTGAACATGGGTATCAAGTCCTATAATCCAACCACATCGGGCCTGCGCCACCGCACAGGCTTGACTTATGAAGAACTGACAACACGGGACCCGTACAAGCCCCTGCTGGAGCCCTTAAAGAAGACCGGTGGCCGGAACGCCAATGGCCGCATCTCCATGCGTCACCGTGGCGGCGGCCACAAGCGGGCTTACCGGATCATAGATTTCAAACGGGACAAGATCGATATCCCTGGGGAAATCGAGTCCATCGAATATGATCCCAACCGCTCCGGTTTCATCTCTCTCATCAAATACAAAGACGGCGAGCGCCGGTACATCCTGACAACACAGAACATGAAGGTGGGGCAGAAGGTCATCTCCAGCAACACCCAGGTGGACATCCTGCCCGGTAATTCCATGCCCCTGCGCTACATCCCGCTGGGAACCGTGGTGCACAACATCGAATTGAAGAAGGGCAAGGGGGGGCAGGTCGCCAAGGCCGCCGGAGCCGGAGCCCAGATCCTGGCCAAGGAGGGCGATTATGCCCAGATCCGTATGCCTTCCTCGGAGATCCGACGGATCCACCTGGAGTGCCGCGCCACCGTCGGTGAAGTGAGCAATCCGGATCATCAGAATATCTCGATCGGGAAAGCGGGCCGCAAACGCTGGATGGGCCGCAGGCCCCATGTCAGGGGCACGGCTATGAATCCCGTCGACCATCCTCATGGTGGAGGAGAGGGCAAGGCCAAGGGCGGCCGCCACCCGGTCTCTCCCACGGGGATCCCGACCAAGGGCTACCGCACCCGTCGAAACAAACGTACCCAACAGTTTATCATGCGGAGAAGGAGTAAGTAATCATGGGCCGATCACTAAAAAAGGGACCGTTTGTAGATGAATCACTTTTAGTAAAGGTCAATTCTCTGCAGACCGTACAGGAGAAGCGTCAGATCATCAAGACCTGGTCGCGCCGGTCGACGGTCATTCCCGACATGGTGGGACTGACCATCGCCGTACACAACGGCAAGAAATTTATACCCGTGTTCATCACGGAGAATATGGTAGGACATAAACTGGGAGAGTTCTCTCCCAGCCGGACTTTCAAAGGACACACGTCCAAGACAGCCCGGACTATCAGGGTAAGAAAATAAAATGGACAGACAGGAATACATCTCGAGAGCCATCGCCAAGCATGTGCGGATCTCTCCCCAGAAGTGTCGTTTGGTCGCTGACCTGGTCAGGGACCGTTTCGTGGGCGAGGCCCTCACTATCCTCCATTTTTCCTCCAAGAAAAAAGCCAGCACCGTAGTGCGAAAGGTGCTGCGTTCGGCCGTGGCCAATGCACAGCAGAAGAGCCCGGACGTCGATGTGGACAACCTGTACATCGCGGAGATCTTCGTGAATCAGGGACCCCAGTGGAAGCGCTTCCGTGCTGTTCCCATGGGGCGCGCCGCTCCGATACTCAAACCGACGAGCCACGTCCATATCTATTTAGATGAGCGCAAAGGGAGTTAGACAGTGGGCCAGAAAACACATCCATACGGATTTCGCTTAGGATTCAACAAACAGTGGAGCTCCCGATGGTTTTCCACGGGCAGGGAGTACAGCCGCCTGATCCACGAGGACCTCAAGATGAAGAAGGTCGTCAGGGCCCGCTATAAACATGCGGGGATCGCCGAGGTGCACGTGGAGCGAGTCGGACCCAAGATCAGGGTCATCATCCATACTGCCCGCCCAGGAATCGTCATCGGTCGGGGGGGCAAGGAGATCGAGAGCCTCAAGATACTCCTGCAGGACATCGCCAAGAAGGACGTCTACATCGACATCCGTGAGGTCGATAAACCTGAACTAACCGCAATCCTGGTGGGACAGGGCATCGCTATCCAACTTGAAAAGCGGATCGCCTACCGCCGGGCCATGCGCCGAGCCGTGGAGATGGCCATGAAGATGGGAGCCAAGGGAATCAAGGTGATGTGTTCAGGCCGCCTGGGTGGGGTCGAGATCGCCCGTACCGAGTGGTACTTGAGGGGACAGCTCCCCCTCCAGACGCTTAGGGCTGACATCGATTACGGCTTTACCGAGGCCTTCACGACCTACGGCCAGATCGGGATCAAGGTGTGGGTCTACAGCAGTGACAAAGAAAAACCCAAGATGACCTCGCAGACCTCTGAGATCGAGGAGATTTAACCATGTTGATGCCCAAGAAGGTTAAACACCGCAAGCAGATGCGGGGCCGGATGCAGGGTAAGGCCATCCGCGGCGGCAGCCTATCCTTTGGAGAATTCGGCCTCCAGGCTCTGGAGCCGTGCTGGCTGACCGCTCGTCAGATCGAGGCGGGCCGTATCGCCATCACACGGCACGCAAAAAGAAAAGGGAAGCTGTGGATCAGGGTCTTTCCCTGGAAGCCCGTCACCAAAAAACCTACCGAAGTGCGCATGGGAAAAGGCAAGGGCGATCCGGAATTCTGGGTTGAAACCGTGAAGCCGGGCCGGATCCTGTATGAGATCGAGGGCGTGTCTGAACTGGTGGCCCGCCGGGCCATGCAGCTGGCCGCCCATAAGCTGCCGATCAAGACGAGGGTCATATCCCGAGAATTGGGAGAAATGCGATGAAGCCGTCAGAGATGAGGGATTTGTCTGCGGATGAGCTGGCTGACAAGGAATCTGAACTCAAGGATCAGCTTTTCAAGTTGCGGTTCCAGCACGCGCTGGGCCAGCTGGAAAATACCATGAAGCTCAATACCATAAAGAAAGACCTGGCCAGAATCAAGACGATCCAGAACGAAGAAAAAGGGTCCGCAGGTTCGGAGGAACGGAAGAAAGACAAATGAACGCTCAAGCCAGAAAAACCACAAAAGTCGGGACTGTCATCGGCGCTAAGATGAAGAAGACCGTTACGGTCCTCGTGGAACGCCAGGTTCGGCATCCCCTATATAAAAAGATCGTGAAGAAGCGGAAAAAGTTTCTGGCTCACGATGAGTATGAGAAGTGCAAGCTCGGTGATAAGGTCAAGATCGTCGAAACCCGGCCGCTGAGCGCACGCAAAAGATGGCGCGTGGATGAGATCGTGGGTCTGTCCCCCGCCGAGAAAGACAAGGCAAGCGAGGATAAGAAAGAATGATTCGCTCGGAAACCATGCTCAAGGTGGCGGACAATTCCGGTGCCCGGAAGATCTTGTGTATCACGCCTCTCGGAGGAGGCGTGGGGAAGACAGCATCCATTGGTGATGTGATCTCCGCTTCGGTCAAGGAAGCGGATCCAGAGAGCAAGATCCCCAAGGGAAAAGTGGTCAGGGCGGTTGTCGTCAGGGCCAGGAAGGAATTGAGGCGCCGGGATGGGTCCTACATCCGCTTCGATGAGAACGCAGCCGTGATCATAGACCCTCAGAATGAGCCCATCGGCACGCGGGTGTTCGGCCCGGTTGGACGAGAACTGCGGGAACGGAAATTCATGAAGATCGTTTCCCTGGCACCGGAGGTCCTGTGATGGGCAAGATGTTGATCAAGAAGAACGATATGGTCGTGCTGACCGCAGGCAAGGACAAGGGCAAGACAGGAAAGGTCCTAAAGGTCATCCCAGAAAAGAACCGTGTCGTGGTGGAGAAACTCAATTTCGTCAAGGAATTCATCCGCCGCGACCAGGGCAAGAACATCCAGGGCGGGATCATGGAGAAGGAAGGCCCCATTCATGTTTCCAACGTCCAGATCTACTGCTCGGAATGCGCCCAGGGCGTACGAGTGCGGTCGAAGAAGCTGGAAGACGGCAGCAATGTCAGGATTTGCAGCAAATGCGACATCACCATAGAGAAGCAATAGTGTTTGAGAGGAAGTTATGAGTCGTCTTAAGGAAAGATTTGATAAAGAGATCATCGCCGAGCTCCAGGAAGAGTTGGGGATTCCCAACCGGATGGGCGTTCCGCGGCTGGAGAAGGTCGTGGTCAACATCGGCGTGGGAGAGGCCATCCAGAACATCAAGCTGCTGGATGCAGCCAAAAAGGAGCTGAGCCTCATCACCGGCCAGTGGCCGGCAGTGGGGCGGGCGCGCAAGTCCATCGCGCAGTTCAAGCTGCGCAAGGGGCTTCCCATCGCCTGCTACACCACGCTGCGCGGAAAAAGGATGTACGAATTCATGGATCGTCTGGTGAACATCGTGCTCCCCCGTGTGCGGGACTTCAGGGGGGTCTCCTCCCGCGCCTTTGATGGTCGGGGCAACTATACTCTGGGACTGCGTGACCAGCTGGTCTTCCCGGAGATCGATTATACTAAGGTGGACCAGTCACGCGGCATGAATATCACCGTGGTGACATCCGCCAGAACAGACAGCGAGGCATCCGCCCTGCTGAAAAAATTAGGATTGCCGTTTGGCGAGTCATTTTAAGGAAGGCAACAGTGGCAAAAAAATCATCGATCGCAAAGTACCTGAAAGAACCGAAATACAAAGAGCGACGCAGCAGCCGATGCCGGATATGTGGTCGCTCCAAAGGATACTTCCGGAAGTTCGACATGTGCCGGCTGTGTTTTCGCGAGCTGGCCTTGAAGGGCGAGATCCCAGGGGTCACCAAGGCTTCCTGGTAGGACACGAGAGAGGACAGAGCAATGACGTTAACCGATCCTATCGCTGATATGTTAACCCGGATACGAAATGCCGCCATGGCGCGGAAAAAGGACCTTCGTCTTCCCTCCTCACGGATAAAGGTGGAGATCGCAAAGATCCTGAAGGACGAAGGATACATCCGCAATTTCAAGACCGTCGAGGACAACCTGCAGGGATCCCTGAGCCTGACGCTCAAATACACCGACGATAATCAGAGCGTCATCACCGGCCTGAAAAAAGTGAGCAAGCCGGGCTGCCGGATCTACTGCAAGGCAGATTCGATCCCCAAGGCCCTGGACGGACTTGGGATCGTGGTCATCTCCACTTCCACGGGGATCGTCACGGGCAAGAAATGTCAGGAGCTGGGTGTGGGAGGCGAGGTGCTCTGCCAGATCTGGTAGAGCTGACCTGAGAGGATACAGTCATGTCAAGAATTGGAAAACAACCTGTGCCGCTCCCGGACGGAGTCAAGGTAAAGGTCCTCGCAGAAAAGATCGAGTGCGAAGGGGCCAAGGGTAAACTGGAAGCCCCTCTCTTCCCCGGGATCACGGTGGAAGTCGAGGAAACAAGGCTCGTGGTCAAACGGGAGAGCGACGAGGGCAACCTGCCCGCTTTTCACGGGCTGGTCCGTGCGCTCGCGGCCAATGCCGTGATAGGCGTGTCCAGCGGCTTTGAAAAGAAGCTGGAGATCGTGGGTGTGGGCTACCGGGCCAAGCTCGATAAGGACAAGCTGGAACTGAACCTGGGCTATTCCAAGCCCGTGATCTACCAAGTCCCAGAGGATATCGAAGTGGTCCTGGAAAAGCCGACCTTGATCACCCTCAAGGGGATCGATAAGCAGAGGGTAGGCCAGGAAGCCTACAAGATCCGCAGCTTCCGCAAGCCCGATCCTTACAAGCTCAAAGGGATCCGGTATGCGGGCGAAAGACTGCACAAGAAAGAACGGAAAGCGGGGGTGGGCGGTGTTTAAAGATAACGTAGCAAAGAAGAAACTCGCAGGCCAGAGGGTTCGTAAACGGATCCGCAAAAAGATCAGCGGGACGCCGGAGAGACCGCGCGTGCTGGTCACACGTTCCAACCGCTACCTGTATGTTCAGACCATTGACGACATCAACGGTAGGGTCCTTTCTTCCGCCTGCACCCTGGAAAAAGCCTTCCGGGAGAAGCATACGAACTTAAAGAATATGGACGCTGCCAAGTCCCTGGGCGAGGTCGTAGCCGACCGGCTCAAGAAAAAGAAGATCAAGACCATCGTCTTCGACAGGGGGATCTCTCCCTATCATGGACGGATCAAGAATCTGGCGGATGCCATGCGCAAGGGCGGCCTGGTTTTCTAGCGGGCCGGTCAACAAGGAGACAAGAAGAGTGTACAACAAAAGGCGCAACCAAGCTTTCGAAGAAGACGAACAGGAACTGAAGGACCAGGTTATCTCGATCCGTCGGACCACCAAGGTTGTCAAAGGTGGGAAAAATCTCAGTTTTTCTGCCCTGGTAGCGGTGGGAGACGAGAACGGAATGGTCGGGATCGGCAAAGGCAAAGCGCGCGAGGTGCCTCCTGCAATCCAGAAAGGTGTCCAGGATGCCAAGAAGAACATGATCCAGGTCCCGATCAGAGGAACCACGATCCCGCACCTTATCAAGGGGATCCATGGGGGCGGTGAAGTGGTCCTGAGACCGGCCTCCGAGGGAACCGGCGTGATCGCGGGCGGGGCTGTCCGCATCATCATGCAGCTGGCGGGCATCAAGGACATCCTGACCAAATCTCTGCGCAGCAACAACCCGATCAGCGTGGCCCATGCCACAATGAACGCCCTGATCAACCTGAAGAATCCGGGCAAGGTGTCCAAGAACCGGAATATCGACGAGGAAAAGATATGGCAGTAAACAAATCCGAAGCAGCAACGAAGACGCAGCCCAAGGCGGCCAAGAAGCCGAAGGACAAGCAGCTGCGGATCAGATTGGTGCGCAGTGTCATCGGCAGGCCACAGAAACAACGGGAGGTCGTGAAGGGCCTGGGCCTCAGGCGGATCGATTCCTGGGTTGTGCGCAAAGACTGTCCCGAGATCCGCGGCATGATCAATAAGATACCTCATCTGTTGAAGGTGGAGGAGCTGGATTAAAATGGACCTGAGTAATCTACATCCTGCAGAGAACAGCCGGAAGAACAAGCGCCGTGTGGGCCGTGGGCCGGGTTCCGGCCGCGGAAAGACCTCTGGGCGCGGTTCCAAGGGACAGAAATCCAATTCCGGGTATTCCCGGAAGCGCGGTTTCGAGGGCGGACAGATGCCCCTCAACCGTCGCATACCCAAGCGGGGATTCACCAACATCTTCCGCACGGAGTACAGCGAGGTCAACCTGGACCGGCTGGAAAAGATCGCAAAAGATACGATTGAGCCCAAAGACCTTGTGGAGTCCCGGTTGATAAAGAAAGAGAGCGAGCTGATCAAGATCCTGGGGCGCGGAGATATCGCCTCCGCCAAGACGATCCACGCACATAAGTTCACGCGTTCCGCCCAAAAGAAGATCGAAGACGCCGGCGGCAAGGCTGTACTGATAGGATCAGAGTGATGCTGGACAGCATACGCAACATCTTCAGCATTCCGGATCTCCGGAGAAGGGTGCTGTTTACCCTGGCCCTGCTGGCCGTTTACCGCATCGGCGCCCAGATCCCGAATCCGGGGATCAGCGCCAGCGCCCTCGCAGAGCTCTGGGAATCCCAGAAGGGTACGATCCTGGGGATGGTGGACCTGTTCACCGGGAGATCCATGTCGCGTATGACGATCTTCGCCCTTGGCATCATGCCCTACATCAGCGCCTCTATCATCCTGCAGCTGCTGCAGGTGGTGTGGCCCTATCTGGAGCGCCTGTCCAAGGAAGGGGAGATGGGACGGAAAAAGATCACCCAGTATACACGCTACGGCACGCTGGGGATCTGTATCATCCAGTCCGCCGGGATCGCCTCCCTGCTCCAGAGCCTCCGGAGCCCCGTCTCCAACGCTCCCATTGTCCCCAATCCGGGGATCGGATTTGTCCTGATGACCATACTGACCCTGACCACGGGGACGGTCTTCATCATGTGGTTGGGTGAACAGATCTCGGATCGGGGGATCGGGAACGGCATATCATTGATCATCTTCGCGGGGATCGTGGTGGATTTCCCCCGGGCGGCCCTGAGCATGATCCAGGGCCTGCGCACGGGAGACCAGACGCCCCTGCGGGTCATCTTCCTGATGGCCTTGATGTTGGTCGTGATCGCGGTCATCGTATTCGTGGAACGGGGACAGCGGCGGCTGCCCGTGTCCTATGCCAAGCGCGTCGTGGGCCGCAAGATCTACGGCGGGCAGAGCACGCACCTACCGCTTCGTGTCAATACCGGAGGCGTTATCCCCATCATCTTCGCTGCGTCGGTCATCACCATCCCCATGACGGTTGCCCAGATGGTGAACGTCCCGTTCCTGCAGAACATCGCGCAGCAGTTTTCTCCTGGCATGCCCATGTATTTCCTCTTCTACGTGGCCGCCATCATATTCTTCACCTATTTCTACGTTTCCATCATCTTCAATCCGGTCGATGTGGCGGATAACCTGCGCAAGTACGGCGGCTTCATCCCCGGCATCCGACCCGGGAAGAACACCGCGGATTACATCGATTCCGTGCTGTCACGCCTGACCCTTGTCGGTGCCCTGTACCTGGCAGCCGTGGCCGCAGTTCCCGAGATCCTGATCTCGGGACTGAGGGTGGATACCCTCCCGCTCATCGGGCCCTTCCTGGACCAGAACCTGCCCGAATGGTTCACTCAAGGCATGGGCCTGGAGTTCTACTTCGGCGGCACCTCCCTTCTGATCGTGGTCGGTGTGGCCATGGACACCCTGCAGCAGATCGAAGCCCAGTTGGTTATGCGCCACTATGACGGATTCATGCGGCGCAGCAGGTTGAAAGGAAGGAGATAATGAGGATCATTCTTCTCGGCCCTCCCGGCTGCGGCAAAGGAACCCAGGGCGACCTGATCCAGGGGAAGTACGGCTTCCCGCGGATCTCGTCCGGGGACCTGCTCCGGGATTCGGTCCAGAGGGGAACCCCCCTGGGCCTGCAGGCCGAGGCGTTCATGAACCGCGGCGAGCTGGTTAGCGACGACGTGGTCGTGGGAATGATCCGGGAGCGGATCGACCGGGAGGACTGTCGGGATGGCGTCATCCTGGATGGCTTCCCCCGCACGGTTCCTCAGGCAGAAAGCCTGCGGGAGATCGATCCAGGCCGGGATGAGGTCGTGCTGGATTTTCGAGTAGACGACCGCACTATCATCGAAAGGTTGTCCGCGCGCCGGATCTGTTCCGGGTGCGGTTCCAACCATCAGGTCATAGAGGCTGAATCAGCCGGGCCCGGCACCTGCCAGGCCTGTGGAGGCAGCCTCATTCAGAGAGATGACGACAAACCAGAGGTCATCCAGCAGCGCTTGAATGTGTATCACACACAGACCGCGCCGCTGGAAGAATATTATCGAGACAGGGGCGTGTATCAGGCGGTCGAAGGCCGGGGCCGGATCGACGAGATCTTCTCCCGAGTCGAGGCCGTGCTGGAACGGTCGGTTCCCGGGCTGTCGCCGAAGGCGGAGGATTAGACGGAGTCATGATCATCTACAAGAGCGAGTCCGAGATCCAAGCCATCCGAGAGGCCAATCAGATCGTGGCCCGGATCCTTGGGGAGCTGGCGGACAAGGTCCGGCCGGGGATCACCACCCTCGAACTGGACACGTATGCCGAGAAACGATGCCGCGAGCTGGGGGCCCAGCCCGCCTTCAAAGGCTATCGCGGATTCCCGGCATCGCTCTGCACTTCGCTGAACGAAGAGATCGTGCATGGAATTCCTTCCAAGCGGAAGTTGAAGGACGGTGATATCCTGAGCATCGATTTCGGGACCATCCTGGATGGATTCTACGGCGATGCCGCCGTCACATTCCCTGTGGGGACGATCACTCCCGAAGCCCAGAGGCTCGTCGCAGCCGCGAAGGAAAGCTTCTATCGGGGGATCGAGAAGGCTGTGCCGGGAAACCGAATCGGAGACATCTCGGCGTCTGTTCAGGCCTACGTCGAGTCTCAGGGATTTTCGGTGATCCGGAACTTCGTGGGGCACGGCATCGGTTTTTCGCTGCACGAGGAGCCTCAGGTACCCAATTTCGGCCTCGCCGGTCACGGGCCCAAGATCAAATCGGGAATGGTCCTCGCCATCGAACCCATGATCGCAGCGGGCGATTGGGACGTCGATGTCCTGGAGGACAACTGGACGGCGGTGACACGAGACCGCAGCCTGTCGGCCCATCACGAGCACACCATTGCTGTAACCGAAGACGGGCCCCGCGTTTTGAGCGCCTTGACTGAGAAAGAGGGCCGCACCGCACTTAAGGAGCCATTGCATGCCTAAACCGGACGTGTTCGAAGCTGAGGGAACGGTGACCGAAACCCTCCCCAACGCGATGTTTCGGGTCGAACTGGCAAACAAGCACAAGATCCTGGCCCACATCTCAGGCCGGATGCGCAAACACTTCATCCGCATCCTACCCGGCGACCGGGTCCTGGTGGAACTATCGCCCTATGATCTGACCAAGGGGCGGATAACCTATCGATTTAAGTAGGGAGCCGAATCATGAAGGTGAGAGCATCTATAAAAAGAATGTGTCGGAACTGCCGTATCATCAAACGCAATGGAATACTGCGCGTTATATGTTCCAATCCCAAACATAAACAAAAACAAGGCTAGACGAGGTACCATCATGGCAAGAATAGCTGGAATTACGCTTCCCTCGGAAAAGAGGATCGAGGTCGGGTTGACCTATATCTTCGGGATCGGCCGCACCAGGTCCCTTCAGATCCTGGAAGAGGCCAAGATCGACAAAGACAAGAATGCCGGCTCCTTGAGTGAGGATGAGGTCAACACCATCCGCAAGATCATCGAGGAACAGGAAAAGATCGAAGGAGACCTGCGCTCGGAGATCAGCACCAACATCAAGCGGCTGATGGATATCAACACCTACCGGGGAATGCGGCACAAACGGCGCCTTCCGGTACGCGGCCAGCGCACCAAGACCAACGCCCGCACTCGGAAGGGTCCGCGCGGCAACCAGATGAAAAAATAGAGGGGAGAGGGACCTATGGCAAAACCGAGAAAAAAGACCACCAAGAAGAAAAAAGTAAGAAAGGATATCGGATATGGATTGGCGAATGTCCTATCCACGTTCAACAACACGATCATTTCCATAAGCGACCGTGACGGGAATGTGGTCTGCTGGTCGAGTTCGGGAACGGCTGGGTTCAAGGGCGCCCGCAAGGGCACACCCTTTGCAGCCCAGTTGGCTGCCCGGGAATGCTCCAGCAAGGCCAAAGAGTTTGGCGTCCGCTATGTGGACGTAAGGGTAAAGGGCCCGGGAGCAGGGCGGGAATCCGCCATCCGGGCCTTGCAGTCTGACGGGCTGGAGGTCAAGTCCATACGCGATATCACTCCCATCCCACACAACGGCTGTCGAGTTAGAAAAAGACGGAGAGTCTAGGCCGAGAGCCGGAACGTTGCAAGGAGACGACTATCATGGCAAGACATCAAGATCATACCTGCCGGTACTGCAGAGTCGAGCGTACAAAGCTTTTCCTCAAGGGCCACAAGTGCCTAACGGATAAATGCCCGGTGGAGCGCAGACCCTATCCGCCTGGAGAACACGGGCGGGCGCGCAGAAGGATTCTGGGATATGGGATCCAGCTCCGGGAAAAACAGAAGCTCAAACGGTATTACAGCATGAGCGAATCACAGTTTCGCCTCTTTTTCAAACGGGCGGAGCGCAAGAAAGGCATCACCGGCGAGACCCTGCTGTCCATGCTGGAGAGACGGTTGGACAACGTTATGTTCCTGGTGGGCTTTTCCCATTCCCGGGCGCATTCTCGTCAGTTGATCACACACGGCCATGTTCATGTCAACGGCCGGAAGGTCGACGTCCCCTCGATGCTGGTGGGGAAGGAAGACATCGTGTCCTTCCGAGAAAAATCTGCCAAGCATGATGAGTTGAGCGCTATAGTGGATGTCAACAGGAACAAGGAAGTCCCTCCCTGGCTGGAGGTCGACCGTGACAATAAACAGGTCCGAGTCGTGTCATTCCCGACCCGCGAGGACATCCCGATCCCGGTTGAGGAGCACCTGGTCGTCGAGCTCTATTCGAAGTAGCGCCCGGCAGACAGAGCACGACCCTTTGCGTTTCATTTAGGAGGAACAATGACGGAAATAGGATTTCAGAGACCGAGATTCCTGGAATGTGATTACGAAACCCTGACCGAGACCTACGGCAGGTTTACCGCCCAACCGTTCGAACGGGGATATGGAGTAACAGTGGGGAATTCCATGAGGAGGATCCTCCTCTCATCCATCACGGGCGCAGCCATCACCAATGTTCGGCTCCAGGGTGTGCTGCATGAGTTTTCCACCATCCCTGGCGTTGTCGAGGATGTGGCTGACATAATTTTGAATCTCAAGAGCCTGAAGTTGAAGCTGAATTCGCCCGAACCGAAGACCATCACGCTCAAGATCCAGGGTCCGGCCAATGCCACGGCCGCGGATATCGAACACGACTCGGATGTTGAGATACTCAATCCCGACACGCATATCGCCTCTCTGGACGAGGACGGAACCCTGGATATGGAGATGGTCGTGGAGGATAGCCGGGGTTACGTCCCCGCGGACCTGAATTTTGATGAGGAATTGAGTGTGGATTTCATCCCCCTGGATTCCTCCCATTCTCCCGTACTCAAGGTCAATTTTCGTGTGGATCCCGCTCGGGTGGGGAAGCGCATCGACTATGAGAAGCTGAGCCTGGAGATCTGGACCACCGGCGCACTGAGCCCTCAGGAGACCCTGGGCAAGGCAGCGAAGATCATGAGGGACCATCTCGTGATCTTCCTCAACATCGTGGATGAGCCCCTGGAAGGAGACCCCGACCTGGGACCCAGGGAAGATCCTCATTTCACGAAGATCGACATCCTCTCCAAAACCATCGATCATCTCGAGCTTTCAGTCCGGTCCAACAACTGCCTGCGTTCGGCCGGCATAGAGTTCATATATGAGCTGGTCCAGAAGACCGAGGACGAACTCCTGAAGACCAAAAACTTCGGCCGAAAGTCGCTCACCGAGATCAAGGACACACTCAAGGACCTGCAGCTGAGCCTGAACCTGGATCTGAATCCCAAGCTGGTCACAAAGATCGAATCCGAGAAGACAGCTGAACCTCCGGATGAAGGAGTACTAGAATGAGGCATCGAGTCAAGAGCCAGAGACTGGGCCGTGATTCGGCCCAGAGGAAGGCACTGCTGCGGAACCTGGTCACGTCGTTCCTGGAAAAGGAGCGCATGCAGACCACACATGCCAGGGCCAAGGCGGTACGCCCTATTGCAGAGAAGATGATCACCCTTGCGAAGACCAACACACTGCATACACGACGCCGGGCTCTTCGATACATCTATAAGAAGGATGTGGTCAAGAAGCTGTTCGAAGACATCGGACCCCGTTTCACGGAAAGACCCGGCGGCTATACACGGATCGTCAAGATCGGCCCCAGGGCCGGTGATGGAGCAGAGATGGCCATGATCGAGCTGATCGGATCTGAGTTCAAGAAGAAGGATAAGAAAAAAGAGAAGATGTCCGAGAAGGCGAAGGCTGCGGCTCAGAAAAAATAGCCCCGTCCAACCTCCCCCACCCACCTCTCCCTTGTAAGGATGAAGATCAGGAACCTTTTTATCCCCGTCCAACCTCCCCCACCCACCTCTCCCTTAAAAGGATGAAGATCAGGAACCGCCATCACCCTCCCCAACCGCCCGCCTTGGAAGGGGTGGGGATACAAGTAGCCTTGTTCCCATTTCCCGAGAAGGGGCCGTGATCGAGAGTTGACTTCGATCCTGATTGATGATATTTATCTTTCATTGTTCTTTGAGGGATTAACCAAGGAGGGATCTCATGCCTACGACAAAACGCTCTCCCGCAGCCGCCAGGATTACATCAGCCAAAAAGGCCCCGGTGAAAAAGCCTGCTGCAAAAACCACTGCGGCCAAGCCCGCAGCTCCCGCCCGAAAGCCGGCCCCCCAAAAACCTGCGGCTCCGGCGAAGAAAGCAGCTCCTAAGCCCACGGCTCCCAAACCTGCGGCCCCGAAGCCTGCCGCCCCGGTCAAGAAACCTGCACCCGCCAGAAAACCGGCGCCTCCCAAGCCTCCTGCATCGGCCAAGCCGTCAGCCACGACTACCCAGACAAAGAAGGTTCCCCGGATCAAATCCGGCCAGAACTGGGGATGTGAGGTCTGCGGTATGGCCATTGTCGTGGATGATTGCGGCTGTGTGGAGGAGCATGTGTTCCTCTGCTGCGGCCAGGAAATGGCCGCAAAGGAAAAGAAGGAAAAAAACAAGAAGAAAAAGAAGAAGAAGGGAAAAGGAAAGAAGAAGAGTAAATAGAGCTTATCGGTTATTAGAGACGCGCAGTTTCTGGCCCGGATAGATGGTGGAACGCCGCGTCAAGCCGTTCAGGTTTAGGAGGGCGTTCAGATCCATCCCGTATCTCTGGGCGATCTTGAAAGGGGTGTCGCCGGATCTAACCGTATGGAATGTTGAGGACCCCACCCCGTTCCCGGAATGTATCGTTAACTTCTGTCCTACCTGCAGGGTGTTGCTCCTCAGTTTGTTCTGGTTCTTGATCTCCTGGACTGATGTCTTGAATGCCAGTGCGATGTGGTAGAGCGTGTCTCCCCGTTTCACCGTGTAGACAAGTTTGTCCCCCTCAGCCGCGAGCTGTCGTGTCTGTGTGGTCGAGTAGGAAGTGCCGTAGCGGGTTGGGACTTTGAGCCGCTGTCCGGGCCGGATGATGTAGTTCCGGCTCAGCCGGTTGGCCTGGGCAATGGACGAGACCGAAGTCCGGTAGCGTGTGGAGATGCCGGAGACCGTCTCCCCCCTCCGGACATAGTGCGTGACATATGTGGCTTCCGGGGGCACATAGCGAGAGAGGCTGGTGACGGCGGCCAGGGCCTGGCCTCCGGTCCCCACGGGGATCTTCAGGGCATATTCTTTCTCCGGGGTAGACTTGTGTCGCAACTCCGGATTGAATTCAGTCAGGGCTTCGCTCTCCAGCCCCAGTTTATCTGCCAGGGACGAAAGCTTGAGAGGTTTGTTAACGGAGATGGTCTCATAACGCAGGGGAGGATCGGGCTCGGGCAGGTTCATGCCGTACTTAGCCGGATCGTTGACGATCAGCACCGCCGCTACAAATCGGGGTACGAAGCGGCGGGTTTCCCGGGGGAGCATCTGGTACAGATCCCAGAAGTTATCCATGTAGGCGACCCGCTGCTGCTTGATGAGACGCCGAACGCGGGATTCCCCGCAGTTATAGGCCGCAAGTGCCGTGGTCCAATCCCCAAACCAGGAATGGAGCTCCTTGAGGTAAAGGGTCGCCGCCCGAGAAGCCTTTTCGGGATCCATCCTCTCGTCGATGTAGCGGTCCCGACTCAAGCCGTAGCGGTATCCGGTGGAGGCGATGAACTGCCACAGCCCCAGCGCACTGGCCCTGGATAAGGCCCGTGTCTTGAACCAGCTCTCGATCATCGGCATCCACACCAGCTCTTCAGGCAGCCCTTCCTTGCGCAGTTCCTCCAGGATCATCTCCCGGAAGCGGCCGGACCTCCTGTAGCCATCCTCGAACAGCTTGCGCTCGCCCTTGGTAAAGCTGTCGAGTTCCCGTTGAACGTACTCGTTGACCTCGAGAGGAATGGATCCGTTGTTGCCTCCCACCGCGGTGGCGCGTGAGGCATAGATCTCCTGTATGCGCTGCGCGACCAGCAGGCGAAGGTCGTCCCTCTCCTGATCGAGCAGAGAATCGGGAGGGCTTTCCATGTCCTCCATGTCCAGGATAAGGCTGTAAGCTTCATCCAGGTAGAGGATCGCCTCGTCGAGGTCACCCTGGTCCCAGGCCAGGAGGGCGGCCTGGTAGGAGCTCATCCCATCTTCCAGGAGTTCGGACGGATCGGTATCACTCGTCTCACCCTCCCGCGTCTCTTCGATGGCGGGCAGTTCTGCGAGGATGAAATCCTTATCCTCCTGGACCGGGGGTGGGGTGTCGGCTGGCTCGACAGCCGCAGGGGCCGGACTGGTTTCCGGAGGCTTGATCTCAGTTGTCGCTTTATTGCCGGAGGCACATCCCCAGAAAAGGACCAGTGTGAGGGTCAACAGCAGCGTGTATGAAAGGCGGATTTTAGGGGTCAATTTTGCACCTGAAAAAAAGTATTTATAGCACGTCCTACTCAGATAGTCAATTTCCTCTGATACTCAGAACATAGTTTAGTCGTGGATGGTTGCCGTTTAGGGGAGGTTTTCTATGGCTGGATCATTCCCGTCCGTGCCACCTGCGGTGCCAATCCCAGGCTGTTTGGATGATCTCTCCCAGGTCGGAGTGTTCGGGTTTCCACCCCAGCCACTCCTCGGCCCGGGCCCTGGATGCCAGCAGAATGGGGACATCCCCCTCCCTCCTGGCACCCTCGGTGCAGGACACCGTCCGGCCTGTGACATCTTCGACCTTGTGGATGACCTCCCTCACGGAATGCCCCTGATTTGTGCCCAGGTTGATGAAGCCACCCCCATGGCCCTCGAGGAGCGCCTTCAGAGCCAGGACATGGGCATCTGCCAGGTCGGTCACATGGATATAATCGCGTACTGCTGTTCCGTCCGGCGTTGGGAAGTCCGTGCCGTAGATCTCGAGCGCGCGGTCCTGTTCCAGCAGCGCGCGGAGAATGCAGGGGATCAGATGTGTCTCGGGTTCGTGCAGCTCCCCCAGTTCGCCTGCGGGATCTGCACCGGCTGCATTGAAGTACCGCAAGGAGATGAACCTCAGGTCGTAGGCACGGGCGTAGTCCCTGAGTATGGATTCCACAAAAAATTTTGTCTGGCCGTAGGGATTCTCAGGCCGCAGAGGGTGGCTCTCCAAGATGGGGACGGCCTCAGGCTCCCCGTAGACGGCTGCGGAGGACGAAAAGATGATCCTGGGTACTTCTGCTTTCAATATGCCATCGAGCAGGTTGAGGCTATTGCTCAGGTTGGCCTTATAGTATTTCTGCGGGTCCCGGAAAGACTCCCCGACCTGGATGAGGGAGGCGAAGTGGATGACGGCTTCGAAGGTGTGTTCTTGGAATAGCGCGCTGACATCGTTCCTGAGGGCCAGGTCGCCCTCTACCACAGTCCTGCCCTGGACGAGTTCCCGTCGGCCGGATGAGAAATTGTCAAAAACCACCACCTCGAAGCCCGCCTCTGCCAGTGCTTTTACCGTGTGGGATCCGATGTAACCGGCCCCGCCTGTAACCAGTACCGTCATGACTCTGTCTCCTTGAGCAGCTGCTGGGCCGCCTCCAAACCGGCTTCCCGGGTCTCGAATGCGTTATCGAGCTGCATCTGATACAGCTGCTTGAGGATCGTACCCATTGCAGGGCCCGGCTCGACACCCAGGGAGATCAGGTCCCTCCCCTGGATCAGTGGGAGGATGGTCTCCCGGGTCACGTTCAATTCTTCGAACCTCTGGCGGAGCCACAGTGCCTGCTCGTCCATGTTCTCTACAGGAGTTTCGTCCCGGCCCGCTCGATCGGCGGCATCCAGGGTGATCATCAGGTCGATCTCCCCTCCTACGTCTGCGGCCAGGCGGTTGAATGCCTTCTTTGTCACCACCTCGCGATTCGTCCAGAGTTCGGAGGCCCTGTGGTGGCACCGTATGAGGGGCAGGACGATGTTCCTCAGGTCAAGGCCGAAGTAGGAGAAGATCTTCAGGCGGCCGAACATCTGACGCGCGATCTTCTCGCCCGCGATGTTGTGGCCTTTGTTGGTGATCACCATTCGGCCGTGCTTGAACTCCCAGGCGGCTGTGTTGGGTTTTCCCAAGTCGTGCAGCAGGGCCGCCAGAAGCAGGGCCAAGCGGACCGGCCCTTCCATGTCGGCCATTCTCGCCAGCCGCGCAGCCTGATCCACCGTGATCTTGGTGTGCTGCCAGACGCTGTGGTGGCCGTAGGGATCCTTTTCCGGATGGAATTCCGAGTCCTGGATGGACAGGGTCAGGGCGAAGAGTTCGGGGTAGATCTGGCGGAGAGCGCTCAGCACGAACAGCTCCTCCAGCCCCCGGGAAGGGCTCGGGGAATCCAGCAGGATCTTGAACAGCTCCTCGGTGATCCGTTCGACACTGAGGCCGGCAAGGTCAACGCCCTTGGCAGCCGCGTACACCTCGGGATCGATCGTAAACTCCAGGACAGAGGCGAACCGGGCAGCCCTGAGGATCCGCAGCGGATCCTCAGGGAAGGCCGAGGGATTGGTCAGGCGCAGACGGCCCTTTTCGATGTCCTCTCTACCGCCCAGGGGGTCGATTATGCTAGAATCCTCGATCCTGACGGCGATGCTGTTGCAGCGGAAATCGCGGCGCTCCAGGTCCTTTTCCAAGGGCAGCTCAGGATCGGCCGCGACGATGAAGTCTTTGTGGCTCCGTACTTTCGTGTCCTGGGGCTTGCTAGAGATGTCCGTTCTCGGGAGCGCGATATCATAGGTGAGGCCGTCACAGGTGAATTTGATGACCCCAAAGCTCCTGCCCACAAGATCGACCCGGCCATGGGATTGAAGCTGCCGCGTGATGTCCTCCACGGTGTGATGCAGGATGAGCAGGTCCAGGTCTTTTTCCGGCACCTTCTTTCCCCGCAACACGTCGCGCACTCCCCCTCCGACCACATAGACATCCCGGCCGAACAGGCGGACGAAGAGATCATGTTCCCGGAAAGGTATCTTGAGGGTGTTCATCACGGCTCCGTATCAGGGAGATGATAACCCAGCCTCAGGAATATTTCAATCGAACCACCTTCCGGGAAGAACGCCGGCTTTCCGCTGTGCCTCATACCTGGGGCAAACGAGCGTTGAATATCTGGCGTGGTCTGGAAAAATCAGGGTGGTTGGTGTATCCTACTAAGTGACGCAGTACCTGAGTTAGAAATGCACAGAAGATGGTTTATAGCGATCGCCCTGCTGGCAGCCGTGGCGGGAGCCGCATCTGCGGCGGCCCTTAAGGATGACATCAAGATCACGCTGGAAGAGAGACGCGTGGAGAACCTGAGCCCCGAGGGGCTGGATCTCGTATTCTACCTCAACCTGGAAAATGTCTCTTCCCGGGACTACGCCCTCTCTGGTTACATGTACAGGTTTGTGATCATGGAACAGGAATATTTCCGGCTCCCAGAGAGGAACCTGGATAGAATGTTCTCACTGCCCCGCGGTTCCCGTGAGCTGGTCCGGTTTCCGGTCCGCATCACGTACAAGCTCCTGAACCGGAGCATTTCAGGGATCCAGGATGCAGCCTCCGTCCCCTGCTATATCATGGGGGAATTGATGTTTGCGCGGGGGCGCCGCCGGAGTGGAGCGCTGCCTTTTGCCTTCAGTGCGATGTTTCCCATTTTTCAGGCCCCGACCGTGGACGTGCGTGCGGTCAAGGCCAACGCCCTCACCATCGGAGGTGCGGACCTGCAGGTGGAGCTGCGGATCTCCAATCCCAACGGCTTCAGCTTCGACGTTGATGAGCTGGAATATGATCTCAAGATCGGCGGGCACCCGCTCAAACGGGGGAGGCTCTCTCCCTCCGAACCGTTGGCCGCCTCAGCGGCGCTGCCCCTTTTCATACCCCTCCTGTTCAGTTTTTACGAGGTGGGTAACGATGTGCATGGGCTCCTTATGCAGGAAGCCGTCTCCTGCCAGGTCTCTGGAACCCTGACCATTCAGATGGAATGGGGGAGCCTCTCCCTGCCCTACAGGCTGGACCAGCGCGTCCCGGTCGAGCGCTGAATACTTACTTGGATCGATCCGAGGGGAGAGGAAAGCCCTGACCATGGCTGTGAGCAAACAATCTGATATCGAGATCAGCGTCATCATCCCCACGTACAATCGGTCCGCTTTCTTGCTGGAAGCCATCCAATCGGTGTTGGATCAGGACTACTGGGTGGGGAGAGAGGATTGGGAGTTCGTGGTAGTGGATGACGGATCGACGGATGATACGGCCGAGGCGATCCGTCCCTATGGGGACCGTATCGCCTATGTCAAGCAGCCGCATTCCGGAGTCAGCGCCGCCCGCAACCTCGGGCTGAGGCTGACACGTGGGGAGTTTGTAGCCTTCCTGGATTCGGACGATCTCTGGAAGCCGGGGAAGATCACCGGGCAGATGCTCTTCATGCGGGAACATTCCGAGGCCGCCGTGGTGTGCACCGAAGAGACCTGGATCCGGAACGGAGTGTTCGTCAATCCCCGCAGCAAGCATCGGAAATACTCTGGCCGGGTTTTTGAAAGATTCCTGCCGCTCTGTCTGTTGAGCATGTCTTCGGCCCTATTCCGCAGGAGCGTGTTCGCGGAGATCGGCGGCTTCGATGAAAGCCTGCCTGCCTGTGAAGACTACGACCTGGGGATCCGCCTGGCCCACCGCTACCCCGTGCATACACTGCCTGAGGCCCTGATCGTGAAGCGCGGGGGACACGCTGATCAGCTGTCGCGAAAATACTGGGGCATGGACCGCTTCCGTGTGACGGCGCTGGAAAAGGCCCTGGCCCTCGACCTGACGCCGGAACAGACCCAACAGGTAAAAGCCGAGCTGGCACGAAAATGCCGCATCCTGATCGGAGGCTTCCACAAGCGCGGGAAGGCCCCCGAGGCGGAGCCTTACGAGGAGCTGCTGCTGCGTCACGGCCCGGATCCTGGATCCGCGCCGACGCCTGCCAACTCCCCTGGCGGGAGTGAATAAACCCAGAAAGGAGAAAGAAGATGGGAGTGCTGGATTTGATCAGAGAACGGAGGAGCATCCGGGTCTATAAAGAGGATCCCATACCAGAGGCGGTGCTGGCTCGTGTTATGGAGGCGGCCAGGAATGCGCCCTCGGGGAAGAACCTCCAGCCCTGGAAGTTCATCCTGGTCCGGGATACGGAGATGCGGATGCAGCTGGCCGAGGCCTCCCGTAAGCAATACTTTGTGGCCAAGGCGCCGCTCGTCGTAGTGGCCTGCGGATATCCCGACCGCAGCTATCAGCGTCAGGGGAACTACATGACATCCTGGACCATCGACGTGAGCATCGCGGTCGATCACCTTATGCTGCAGGCTCAGGAGGAGGGCTTGGGGACCTGCTGGATCGGGGCCTTCGACGAGACCGAGGTCAAGGCCCTGCTGGGCATCCCACGAGACGTGAAAGTCCTCGCCTTGACTCCCTTGGGATATCCGGACGAGTCGCCCGCTCACAGGGGGCGCAGTGCCCTGGATCGGATCGTGTGCTACGAGAGATACGAAGACGGATAGCGGCCTAGAACCAGTAGTTCATGGCGAGGCAGATCTGGAAGCCGCTCAGATCGAAGCGCTCGAACCCGATGAATTTGTCCAGGGAACCCTTGGCAAAATTGTATTTGAATTCGCCCTCGAAACTGACCCGGCTCGCCAGCGGGAACATCACGCCTGCCAGCCCCTGGAATCCGAAGGCCAGCTTGTTTTCATCCCGGATGTCTGAAGTATAGATGGGATGGATGATGACTCCGAGGTCGATGTCTTCCCAGACATCATCAAAATCGACGATATCGCCCTGCATCCTCACACTCCAGATGTAGAGTCCGATCCCAGCTCCAATATAGGGAATGATCTTCTGTGCCCGCCCCAACGGAGTGAACTTGACGTTCATCTGGACGGGGGTAATGGACACGGAGTAGATATGCTGGGGGACAAAATCGACCATCGACAGGGAGTTCCGGGGATAAGCCCAGCGGCCGTCATAATCATCGAGGCCGTCCCACTCCTGGTAGACGCCGGATTTCTGTTTGGTATAGCCGTCAACACTGAACTGGACCGAGATCTCCCGCGACACGAAGTATTCATAGGCGAAGCCGAAGATGGAACCGGTGAAATCGGTCTTTTGGAAGGTCATATTTTCGAGTTCAGTTATCCAGAGGTCGCTTCCGGCCCTGGGGAAGAAATATCCGAGTTTGAAGGTGACGATGTCGGAATAGACCAGGCTTGGGGAAATCAACAGTATTAACAACAATGAAATCATACCGATCTTTTTCATGTTTGCACTCCTCGCTGCTTTACCGATGCAAAATCTATGCCAATCCTGCGTCCCCCTGGCTCCTGGGGAAAACTCGCTGCAGACTGTGTCCAATACAGGTCAATTGTCCTCTTCTATACAAATTCTACCTGATTCACCGAGACAATAAAAGACCAGAGGGGTTTTACTGATCGGGGATTGAGGGTTATTATAGAGGGACAAACCATGAAAACAGAGATCGTGCGCATAGAATGGGACGGCGAGGACCTGGGATCCCTGCGCAAGGCTGTCGGGATTCTGCGCCGGGGAGGAGTGATCGTATACCCCACAGACACGTTTTATGGGCTGGGAGCCTCAGGATATGATGCGGATGCTGTTCGCCGTATCTACCGGATCAAGCGGAGGGAAGAGGGAAAGCCGCTCTCTCTGGTGATCTCGGATCATAGGATGCTGGAAGAGGTGGCGGCGGATATCCCGCCCGAACTGCTTCCTCTGGCGGAAGCCTTCTGGCCTGGCCCCCTGACCATCGTCCTCTCCGCGTCCCCCCGGCTGCCGGCCGGGCTCCTGGGCGGATCCTCTACAATCGGCGTCCGGATCCCCGATCTTGCCTGGCTGCGCGAGCTCGTGACGGCCGCGGGCTTCCCCCTGACAGCCACCAGCGCCAACCTCTCCGGGGAGATGGATACTTCCGTTGCAGGGGAAGTCGTCCGGGATTTTTCTGGGAAAGTGGATCTTATCGTTGACGGAGGCGACACTCCTGGGGGCAGGCCCTCTACCGTGCTCGACCTGAGTGTGTGCCCTCCTGCGATCCTGAGGGAGGGGGAGGTGTCCCGGGAGCGCCTGCTGCCGTTCCTGCGCTGAGGAGGGCAGGATTCCCTCTGTATTATCTGACCTTGGCGCCCGTGGGGATGTCCTCCTGGAAGAAGGGCACGATGGCCGAATCATCGGGCATCACGGCGGCCAGGAGCATGGCCTGGGATTCGAGGCCCCGGATCTTGGCCGGCTTCAGGTTGACGATCACGATGAGTTTTTTCCCTATAATATCCTCGGGCGCATAGGTGTTGGCGATCCCGGCGATCATCTGCCGAGTTTCGTCTCCGATGTCGATCTTCATCATGATGAGTTTGTTCGTTCCCTCAACACGCTCCGCTTCGAGGATCTCGGCCACCCTCAGGTCCATGCGTTTGAATTCGTCGAATGTGATTTGCTCCAATGTTCTCTCCTTTTTTGGTGCCGCTGCCGGGGCTTTTTCCGGCTCTTCCTTGAGGAAATCCTTGAGATCGACCCGGGGAAACAGCTGTTCAGGCGGCAGAAATTCGCGCCCGCTGTTCAGGTCATCGAAGTCCAGGCCTTCCAGGGACGTCTTCCCCGGCGATGTGTCCTCGCCCAGAAAATGCCAGATCTTGTCTGCGGAACCGGGCATGACCGGATACACGAGGCAGGCGACGGCGCGGATGGCCGCTGCGGCCTGATACAGGGTGCGGCCCAGGCGAGGCCGTTCCCCTTCCTGTTTGGCCTTTTTCCAGGGTTCGTTGTCCGCAAGGTATCGATTGACGGTGTTGATATAGGCCCAGATCTCTTCCAGGGCCCGGTTGATCGCCAGATCTGAGTAGTGTTTGATGATCTTGTCTTTGTGATCCTCGAATGCCGCGCCGAGCGCCAGGTCTTCTCGAGTGGCCTCCCCCATCTCGGAGATCCGGCCCGAGAAGTAGCTCCGGATCATCGTCAAAACGCGCTGGACCAGGTTGCCCAGGTCATTGGCCAGGTCGGAGTTTACACGGTGGATGAATCCCTCATGGGAAAAGTTCCCGTCCAGCCCCACGGGGATCTCCCGCAGGAGAAAATAGCGCAGCGGATCTGTCCCGAAGGTGTCCAGGATGAGATGAGGGTCCAGCACATTGCCCCTCGATTTGGACATCTTGGTCTTGTCCTTGAGCCACCAGCCGTGGCCGTAAACGCATTCGGGCAGTGGAAACCCCCCGGCCATCAGGAAGGCGGGCCAGTACACCGCATGAAAGCGCAGGATGTCCTTCCCGATCAGGTGGATATTTGCCGGCCAGAACTTCTCATACAGAGCTTCGTCGCTTCCGAATCCGATCCCGGACAGATAATTGTGCAGGGCATCGAACCAGACATAGACCGTGTGGTCCGGGTCGTCCGGTATGGCAACACCCCACTTCACCGTGGTCCGGGTGATGCTCAGGTCCCTAAGTCCCTGGCGCACGAAACTCGTGATCTCGTTCATGCGGCTCTGGGGGCGCACAAAGTCGGGATTCTCCGCATAGAAATCCAGCAGGGGCTGCTGATAGGCCGAGAGCCGGAAGAAATAGCATTCCTCTGATACCTTGCCCGCTTCCTTGCCGCAGTCCGGGCAGAACTTGAAGCCTCCCTCTTGCAGGGGTACGTCCTCGGAAAGGAAGTTCTCGTCCGAGACACAGTAGTACCCCTCATAGGTCCCCTTGTAGATGTCCCCCTTGTCCTTGAGCTTCTTGAATAGCGTCTGCACCACCTTTTCATGGTGGGGCTGAGTGGTGCGGATGAAGGCGTCGTATTCGATGCCGAGTGCTTCCCACAGATCCTTGAAGCGGCTCACCATCTGGTCGGCCAGTTCGATGGGCTGGATGTCCCGGGCTGCGGCTGCCTTCTCGATCTTCTGGCCGTGCTCGTCGGTGCCAGTGAGAAAAAACACATCATGGCCCATCATCTTCTTGAAGCGCGCTGCCGCGTCGGCGATGATGGTCGTGTAGGCGTGTCCGATGTGGGGGACATCGTTCACGTAGTAGATCGGTGTTGTGATGTAGAACGTCTGCTTACGATTCTCGTCCACCGGTCGCTCCTCCTTGGATCAGTGTCATGGCCTCGGCACGGGTGGCGCTGTTCGTACGGAATGATCCCCGGACCGCAGAGGTCACCGTGTGTGACTTGGGCTTCTTGGCTCCCCGCATGGACATGCACATGTGTTCCGCCTCGATGATCACCATGACACCCAGCGGATTGAGGGCCGAATCGATGAGATCCGCGATCTCCTTTGTGAGGCGCTCCTGGACCTGAAGCCTCCGGGCAAACGCCTCCACCACGCGCGCGATCTTGCTGAGGCCCACGATCCTCCCTCCCTTGGGGATGTAGGCCACATGGGCCACGCCGGCAAAGGGCAGGAGGTGGTGTTCGCACATCGAGTAGAGAGGGATGTCCTTGATGATCACCATCTCATCGTGTCTCTCGCCCTGGATGGGCTGGAGGTATTCGCCGGGGTCCTCATGTGTACCACTCAGGATCTCCTCGAACATGTGAGCCACGCGTTCCGGGGTACTGCTGATACCGGGGCGCTCCAGGTCCTCTCCGATCCCCTCCAGGATGAGCTTCACGCCCTCCTCGATGCGCTTGAGATCCACTTTCTTTTTGCCGGCCATCGTGGCTATTGCTCCTCGGATTTGGTGTTCGCTCCGGAATAGGCCTGCCGGGCCAGGTCGAGAATCTCCTTGACCGGCCGGCCCGTCTTGTCAGCCGCCTTCAGGCAGTCGTCGAACTCAGGTTGGATATTGACCGTCTCTCCCTCCAGCTGGGCCAGCTTGAGCCTTATCTTTTCGCCCTGGACCGAAACGGTTTCGAAGCGGCGGGACAACACACGGCGTATCACAGGATAGTAGCGGACGCCGATGGAGCTGGTTTCCTCGAAAACCAGCCGTATCAGGTTCTCCAGCGCCGCCTCCTCGACCAGGATCGATAGCTTGCATGCCAGGCGGTTTTTTTTCATCACCACGGGCGTCAGGGTCACATCCAGCGCCCCTTCATGCAGTGCCTTATCTTGAAAGCAGGCCAACACCTGAGGTGTGGAGTCGTCGATGTTGGCCTCGACCTGGTAGACCCGATTGTCGGGTGTCACTGTCTCGCTGTCCCCATAGAAAACGCGCAGGAGGTTGGGGAGTTCGGGGATGTCGCGTCCTCCGGCTCCCCATCCCACCTTGTCATAGCACAGCTCCGGGAGTTCGGAAAAGGACTTCACCACCGTGGTCAGAATGGCGGCCCCGGTCGGAGTAACCAGCTCCTTCTGGACATGGGCTGAGTAGGTCGGGACTCCCGTGAGCAGCTCGCTGACCGCCGGCGCCGGCACCGGGAGTTTGCCGTGGGCTGCCTCGACCCATCCGCCTCCCACGTTCAGGGGAGAGGCATAGAATTCGCCGATGTCGAGCAGCTCCGCCAATATGCAAAATCCCACGATGTCCACCAGCGCATCGTCAGCTCCGGCCTCATGTAGATGGGTCTCGTCCCAGGCCCGCCCGTGGACCCGGGATTCGGCCTCGAACAGCCGACGGAATACGGCCAGGGCGCGCTGTTTTACCGTTGGAGAGAGCGCGGCGCCGTTTATGATCTCCTGGATGTCGGACCATTTCCGGCTGAGGTGATCCTTGCGGGTCACCTTGACGTCGGCCTTAAGACCGCGCAGAGAGCCCCTTTGGGTCTCCTGAATGGAGACCTCGACCGGGAGGTTTAGTCCGGCCACCGAATCCAGAAAAAATGACCTGTCGGCCCCGAGGTCCAGCAGCGCGCCCAGGATCATATCGCCGCTGCAGCCCGAGAACGCATCAAAATAGACGAATTTCATGAGTCATCTCCCCCGCCCGCCCTGGTGCCCTCTTGGAGGGCTCGATCGATCCGCGGCAGGATGTCGCCGGCCATACCACGGAAGGAAAACTCCAGATGATCTGTCAGGGGCGTGGGTTCCGGGTTGATCTCCACGACGGCCGCCCCGGCCTCCAGGGCAGCCAGGGGCAGTGATGCGGCTGGATGTACGATGGCCGAGGTCCCCACCACGAACATCAAGTCGCAGCGGGCGCTTATTGAGAAAGCCTGTTGGATGACATTCGGGTCCAGGGATTCGCCGAACCATACCACATGCGGGCGCAGCATGGCCCCGCAGTCCGGGCACAGAGGTGGGAGTGGAGAGAGTGGAAACTCCGTATTTTCGACCAGGGTTCCTTCCTGTGTACAGCGCAGCTTCCAGATGTTTCCGTGCAGCTCCAGGATGCTTCGCGAGCCTGCCCGACTGTGCAGACCGTCGATATTCTGCGTGATCAGCGTGAAATTCGGGATCGTGGTCTCCCAGGCTGCAAGGACCTGGTGTCCGGCGTTGGGAAGCTTAGTAGACATGAGCCCCCGCCGCCAGTCATACCACTCCCAGACCAGATTGGGATCCCGGGCAAAAGCCTGGGGAGTGGCCAGGTCCTGCGCTCGGTAGGTCTTCCAAAGCCCTTCTGCTCCCCGAAAGGTCGGAATGCCGGACTCCGCCGAGATTCCGGAGCCCGTCAAGGCTACCACGTTCTCGGCCCGCTGCAGCCGGCTGATCAGGGGCCTGATGTCCTGGTCTTCGCTCATCCCATTTCTCCTGGCATAGGATAGCGGAAATGCGCTGGGAAGTCCATGAGAGGCCAGCTCTATTTTTGTTCGCCGAAGACCCACCCAACCACCCCATGGGCTCACAAAAATAGAGCTGGCCTCGAAGCACTTGTTAACCGAAGACCCGCCCAATCACCCCATGGGCTTGGAAAGATAGTGCGTGCCTTTGGCCAACTCGTTTTGCCACCCCATGGCTCGGACAGGCAGCACCAAACCGCCAGCAGCGGAGCCCAAGAGTGGGTGAGAACATAGGCGGGAGGTCGGCGAGCATACGAATAACTCTTAAGCTCTAGGGTGGGTGGGAACATAGGGGGGAGGTTGGCCGGCTTGACAGGGAAAAGCATTCGGTATATATCAATACCCTTGTATGCTCAGTACTGTTTATTCAGTTTCCCCAGCTGCGAGGCGCCGTGGAGCGAGGAATGGGTGTCCCCATTTTTCTTTCTTTCTTGTTTTCTTGCTTGCGGTTAGCCCGGCTTTTCGAAAGGAGCAGCCATGACAGAGAACGCTTCGGATGACCTCCCCCAGGTTGCAGTCGGCATCCTGGGAGGAACAGGCCTCTACAATATCGAAGGGATCGAGACCGTGGACGAGGTCAAGGTCACGACACCCTTCGGAGATCCCTCCGACTCTTTCTTCATCGGCGCTTACGAAGGCGCCAAGATCGCCTTCCTGAGCCGGCATGGGCGGGGACACCGCCTGCTGCCGGCTGAGATCAACTATCAAGCCAATATTTATGCCTTCAAGATGCTCGGGGCAGGCAGTGTCATCTCCATCAATTCTGTGGGTTCCCTGAAGGAAGAGGTCAGGCCCCGAGATGTCGTGATCCCCGATCAATTCTTCGACCGCACACGGCGGAAGAATTCATTCTTCGGTCAGGGGGTAGCCGCGCACGTCAGCATGGCAGAACCGGTCTGTGCCTCGCTGGCCGGGGCCCTCTACAGGGCGGGCGAAAAACTGGGGCTGCGCATCCATCCCAAGGGGACCTATGTCTGTATCGAGGGACCCACCTTCTCCACGAAGGCCGAGTCCGGCGTCTACCGGTCCTGGGGATTCGACGTGATCGGCATGACCAGCGCCACGGAGGCGAAGCTGTGCAGGGAGGCGGAGATCTGCTATGCCAGCATGAGCCTGATCACGGACTATGATGTCTGGCACGAATCCGAGGGCCCGGTCTCCGTCGAGATGATCATGGAGAATGTGGCAGAGAACAGCAGCAATGCCAAGGCCCTTCTTCGGGAGGTGATCCCCCAACTCTCAGCAACCGCCCAGGATGCATGCGCTTGTTCCGGGGCCCTGCAGGGCTGCATTGTAACGGATCCGGCCATCATCCCTCAACAATCCAAGGAAAAACTGCGTCACATCCTCGAAAAGTATCTGGGGCAATAGGAGTGATATCAACATGAGTCTCGTCATCGTCGGTTCCCTGGCGTTCGATACCATAGAAACACCCACCGAGCGCAAGGAGCGTATCATCGGGGGATCCTGTTCCTTCGCTGCCCTGGCGGCGAGCTATTTCACCTCGCCCCAGATCGTGGCTGTGGTGGGTGAGGATTTTCCGCAGGAATTCATCTCCCTCCTGAATTCGAAGGGGGTGGACACACGGGGTGTGACCCGTGAGGAGGGCAAGACTTTTCATTGGGAGGGGCGCTACGGTGACGACCCCAACCAGCGGACCACAATCCGGACGGATCTCAATGTGTTCCAGGATTTCAAGCCCCTGCTGCTCTCGGATTATGCGGTTGCCGACATCGTGTTTCTGGGCAACATCGATCCGGAACTCCAGGAGGAGATCCGCAGGCAGGCCCAGGAACCACGCCTGGTCGCCATGGACACCATCAACCTCTGGATCAACACCAAGCCCGAAGCCCTGGTTCGGGTACTGAAAGAAGTGGATATATTCTTCGCCAATGACGAAGAAGTTAAAATGATCGCCGGCGAGCTGAACCTGATCAAGGCCGGACACGCGCTGCTCTCCATGGGGCCCTCACTGGTGGTCATCAAGAAAGGCGAACACGGGGCCCTGCTCATGGGCAAGGACTTTATGTTTGCTGTCATGGCTTATCCCTGCGAATCCGTGATCGATCCGACCGGTGCCGGAGACAGCTTTGCCGGGGCATTCCTGGGCTATCTGGATCGGGCCGGCTCCTTTCGGCCCGAGGATTTCCGGAAGGCCGCGGCCTACGGCAGCGTGTTGGCCTCCTTCACGATCGAGGATTTTAGTGTGGAACGCCTGAAGGGAATCTCCGATCAGGAGATCGAGGCCCGGCTCCAGGCCCTCAAGGACCTGGTGGAGTTCTGAACCGGAAAGACAGAAAATTCATTAACAGAAAGGAACACAACAGATGAGCGATTCGTCCCGTAAACCCGTGGAACCCTACAAGATCAAAAGTATCGAGCCCATCCGGATGACCTCCCGGGAGGAACGCGAACAGATAATCCGGAGGGGTGGATTCAACCTGTTCAATGTTCCTGCGGAGAACGTGTTCGTCGACCTTTTGACAGACAGCGGTACCTCGGCCATGAGCCATTTTCAGTGGGCCGGGATCATGCAGGGAGACGAATCCTATGCGGGCGCCAGGAGTTATTTCCGCTTCGATCATTCCGTCAGGAATATCTTCGGTTTCAAAAATGTGATCCCCACACATCAGGGCCGTGCCGCCGAGAGGATCCTGTTCCAGACCGTGGTGCAGCCGGGGCAGCGAGTTCCCAGCAACATCCATTTCGATACGACCAGGGCCAATATCGAGGTCCGGGATGCGGAGGCCGTGGACCTGGCCGGGAACGCGGCCTATGATCCCGATGACCGGTCTCCCTTTAAGGGCGACATGGATGTCGATAAATTGAAGACCTTCATACAGGAAACGGGCAAGGATAAGATCCCCCTGGTCATGCTCACGATCACGAACAACTCCGGGGGAGGGCAGCCCGTATCCCTGGCCAACATCCGAGCCGTCGGCGCTGTCTGCAGGGAGAGCGGCATCCCGTTCTTCCTGGATGCTTGCCGTTTCGCCGAGAATGCCTATTTCATCCAGCAGCGCGAGGAGGGGCAGTCCGAGCGGTCCGTTACAGACATCGCCCGGGATATCTTCTCCTGTGCCGACGGTGCCACCATGAGTGCCAAAAAGGATGCGCTGGTGAATATCGGGGGCATTCTGACCCTCAACGACGATGACCTTGCGGAGAAGCTCCGGAACAACCTGATCGTCAGCGAAGGCTTCCCCACCTACGGAGGGCTGGCGGGAAGGGACCTTGAGGCGATCGCACAGGGGCTGGAGGAGGTCGTGGATGAGGCCTATCTGGCGCACCGCATTGCCCAGATCGGCTATCTCTGGGAGCTCCTGGATCAATCCGGGGTCCCGGTCTACGGCCCGCCAGGGGGGCACGCAGTCTATGTGCTGGCAGACCGATTCCTCCCCCATATTCCACGAGAGCGGTATCCCGGACAGGCACTCAGTGTCGCCCTCTACAGAGAGGCGGGTGTGCGTGCCGTGGAGATCGGAGGGGTGATGTTCGCCAAGAAGGATGCGGCGACCGGCCGGGAGATCTATCCTGAGCTGGAGTTGATCCGTATGGCGGTGCCCCGCCGCGTGTACACGCTATCCCATCTGGAGTATGTGGCCGATGCCCTGGTCTCCCTGTACGAGCGCCGCGAGACGATCCGGGGATTAAAGATCATCCACCAGGCCCCTCACCTGCGTCACTTCACCGTCCGTTTCGAAGAGATGGACTAGGCCCGCGGCCTAGATGCGATAGAACCACATCAGCGGCAGCCAGAGCTGATGGGCATAGGGGATCTTCTTGTGATTGACCAGGACCTCTGTACTGTCCCAGTCGTGGACCAGGTTGAACAGCTGGAACAACTCCTCCACATCATCCGGAGCGAAGGTGGCGGCATGGCGCACCCACTCTCCCTCACCCTGTTCCGTATAGGTCGGCATCCGGCGAGCCAGGTCGACGGCTTCATCGTACTTGGGGGAGGATTTGTGGCCGAATTCGATGGTGATCTTGAAGGCCTTTGCTTGGGTGTCGGGATGCAGGATGGCGTCCAACTTGTCCTCCTCGGCCTGGTCGTCATGGTCCTTCCAGCGGCTCATAGTCCTGTCCTCGTGCTTGACTACACTTATAAGCATTCGTTGTGGTGATGTCAACCTCTGCACGGTTGACAATTTCTGCTGTACAGGATAAAAAGAGAGACTATTTCACTCGAGGAGAGCGAACGTGATCGTAATCGCATGGGCCGTCCTGGCGGCCGTAGCTTATGTTTCCAAGTGGATCTCCGGCCTGGTGGTGATCAACGACACCCATCCGCTCGAGGCCATGCTGGTGGGCATCATACTGGGCGCCCTGGCCCGCAACCTGGGATTCATGCCCAAGAAGTGGGAACCATACCTCAAAAAATTCGAGACGCCGCTCCTCTGGGGGATCCTGCTGCTGGGCGCGGGCTTCACGCTCAAGGTGGCCAGCGAGCTGCCGCTGAGTCTGGTGGTCATCCTGGTTTCGATGGCCTTCGGGTTCCTCTTTGTGTATTTCGTGGCCCGCCGGATGGGCCTTCCCGACAAGTTGAGCGCCCTTCTGGCCGTGGGCACCTCCATCTGCGGGGGGAGCGCCATCGCGATCGTCTCTCCCCTCATCAAGGCTAAGGAAGAGGAAACCAGTTATGCCGTGAGCACGATCGTGATCTCGGCGTTCATCCTGCTCGTGAGCCTCCCCATCCTCGGGGGGGTCCTGGGCCTGGATCAGCAGTCCTTCGGCATCTGGGCCGGGACCGCTGTCCACAACACGCCCCAGACCATCGGGACCGGCTACATGTTCGGAGAGGAGTCGGGCCAGGTAGCCACCATCGTCAAACTCACTCGGAACATGTTCATGATCTTGATGGCCTTCATCGTCTCCCTCTGGTTCGGGGCCAAGGAGGCAGAGAGGAGCAAGCTTGGCAAGAAGGCGATCCTCAAGGCATTCCCCTGGGTCCTGTTCGGTTATGTGGGGATGGCCGTGTGCGCGGTCCAGGGATTTTTCACCCCCGAAGGCATCGCGTTTTTCAAGTCTGCAGGCAAGTTCCTGATCCTCATGGGGATGGTAGGCATCGGTTTCGGGACGGACTTCCGCGCCATCAAGCGGTTCGGGATCAAGCCCCTGCTGGTGGGGATGCTGGGCGCCCTCGTGGTGACCGGGGTCAGCCTCCTCCTCATCTATCTCCTCTTCTGACCTGAATTATTCATAAAGAATTGCCGTAGATAACTACGCCTCATGCGCCACTTCTTCGTCGCTGTAGCAATCTTGGCCCGTGAATAATCCCTTGTAGGAGGGATTCTTGGGCTATGGAGCATTCTTGTGAAGTCGATGTGCCGAGATCGAGGTGTAAATGAGCCAGCCTCATTTGATGAGCATGCAGTCGCCATAGGAAAAGAAACGGTAACGTTCCTGTACCGCCTCCCGGTAAGCCCGCATGATGAGTTCATGGCCGCCGAACGCGGCCGTGAGCATGAGCAGCGTAGATCGCGGCAGATGGAAGTTGGTGAGGAGCCGCCCCACAACCTGGAAGCGATATCCCGGATAGATGAACATCCGGGTCGAACCGGGACCCGGCCGCACCTGCCCGCCAGCCGCTGCGCTCTCCAGGGCCCGGACGGATGTGGTCCCCACCGCGGTGACCGGTCTCCCCGCCTCCAAGGCCGCGTTGATGGAGCGGGCGCTCCGTTCGGGTATGGAGTAAGATTCCTCCAGCATGGCGTGGTCCTCCACACTCTCCACCCGCACCGGCTGGAACGTGGCCAGGCCTACATCCAGGGAGAGGGGCGCGGCGTCCACACAGCCCCGCTCCAGTGCCTCCAGGAGCTGAGGCGTGAAGTGCAGCCCTGCGGTTGGGGCGGCGATGGAGTTTTCCCCTCCCCGTGCGAACACGGTCTGGTAGCGCTCTCGGTCCGCAGCCCTCAGGTGCTCGTGTTCCTTCTTCCGCTTGATGTAGGGAGGCAGGGGAGCATACCCCACCTTTCTCAGTTCGGCCAGCACATCGGCGTCTCCGAAACCCAGAACCCGCTGTCCTTCCGGCCCCACCTCTGTGACCGTGCCCTTCAGGGACGGAGTGAACACGAAACTGTCACCCTCCTGCACGCGCTTGGCCGGCCGACAGAGGACCTCCCAGTTTCCAGAGGACCGCGGGCGCACGAACAGGAATTCGATGCGCTTCCCCTCGCGGCGTCCCCAGATCCGGGCCGGGATGACGCGCGTCTCGTTACGTGCGAGGACATCCCCGCGGGAGAAATGTTCGGGGAGCTCGAGAAACCGGGAATGCCGTATCTCACCGCTCTTTCGTTCGACCACCATCATGCGCGACGCATCCCGTTGGGGAAGCGGCTGCTGGGCGATCAGCTCCTCCGGGAGGTCGTAGTCGAAATCGGCAACTTGCATGGGATTGGGTGGCGGGGCTAAGACTTCGGGAATAGGTCGCCCTGGGGTTTGGGCGGGGATCCTGGCGTGGCGTAGCCCAGATGTGCGTAGGCCCGGGGGGTAGCGCGGCGTCCGCGCGTCGTGCGCTCCAGGAATCCGATGCGCATCAGGAAGGGCTCGTAGATCGACTCGATGGTGTCCTTCTCCTCGTCGATCGCCGCCGCAATGGTACTGATGCCCACCGGGCCGCCCGCGAAGTTATCGATGATCGTACCCAGGATCTTGCGGTCCACATCGTCCAGTCCCTTGGCATCCACCTCCATCATATCGAGTGCACGGTCGGCCTCAGACGTGGTGATCTTACCCTCGGCTATGACCTCGACATAGTCGCGCACACGCCGGAGCAGGCGGTTTGCGACCCTGGGCGTTCCCCGGGAGCGGCGGGCGATCTGGAGGGCCCCCGCCTCCTCGATGTCCACATCCAGCAGGGAGGCCGAGCGCTGGATGATCTTCTTCAGGTCTTCCTCTCCATAGTAGTCCAGCCGGTGTATGATACCGAAGCGACTGCGCAGCGGGGCGGTGATGCGGCCGGCACGTGTGGTGGCGCCGATGAGGCAGAACTTCTTCAACCGGAGCTTGTGGCTGCGTGCCCCCGGCCCCTGGCCGATCACGATGTCCAGGTTGAAGTCCTCCATGGCCGAGTACAGGATTTCTTCCACCGAGGGATGCAGGCGGTGGATCTCATCGATGAACAGGACCTCTTTGGGCTGCAGGTTGGTAAGGATGGCTGACAGGTCTCCAGCCCTCTCGATCACCGGCCCGGAGGTGGGTTTGATCCCCACACCCATCTCCTTGGCGATGAGGTAAGCCAGGCTGGTCTTGCCCAGCCCCGGGGGGCCGTAGAGCAGCACGTGATCCAGGTGCTCGTCCCGTTTACGGGCCGCCTCGATGAAGATCTTAAGGTTGGATTTGATGATGTCCTGGCCGATGAATTCCTCGAAACTGCGCGGGCGGAGGTTGTCCTCGAACTGCAAATCTTCCTTGGTCCGAACCGGAGTGAGGACCGCTTCAATGGGACCGGTTTTTTTTGTCATGTGCCTGAATTCTCTCCATTCCTATAGCTTATTTTTGTCCGGAATGCAACTGCCTTCCTGTCCTCCTCCTTCCCGCCCCCCCATATAAGGAACCAACCCACCCGCCTTTTAAGGAACCAGATCGGCTGATACTGGGCACACCATAAGGAGTAGTGGCGGAATCTGATGGAGGGCCTAAAGGGAACTAGAGTTTAGCCAGCTGCCGGAGGGACTCCCGCAGCAGGGTCTCGAACTCCGCCGTGTCTTCCTTATCCTTGAGTGCGGCGTCGACGATCTTCTCCACTTCCTTCCGCTTGAAGCCCATGTTGGTCAGGGCTGAGAGCAGGTCTTCCCTCTCCTGGGACATTCCGGTAAGGAGGATTTTTTCCTTTGCGAGGAGTTTTTCCTGCAGCTCGAGAGCGATCCGCATGGCGGTCTTCTTTCCGATCCCCGGGACCAGGGATATGCGGTCCACATCGCTGCTGCGGATCGCTTCCTCCAGATCGGAGACCTCGATCCCCGAGAGGATGTTGAGCCCTATCTTCGGGCCGATGCCGGAGATGCTGATGAGCTTAAGGAAGGTCTCCTTTTCCGCCTCGGAGGAGAAGCCGTAGAGCGCCATGGAGCTGTCGGTCACGTGGGTGTAGATGGAGAGCTCGGCCTCGCTGCCCACATCACCGACATGCAGGTAGGTGGAGAGTGGGATCCCTACGCTGTACCCGACACCCTGGACGTCCAGGATGATCCTGTCCGCCTGTTTGTGATTCACCCGGCCCCTCAGGTATCCGATCATGCCTCGTCCCCCTTATTCTTCCGCCGCCGTGATCTTCTGCTGGAACAGCCTGGCATTGAGGTGGCAGATGGCGCAGGCCAGGGCGTCCGATTCATCGTTTCCAAGCTTCTCGTCCGGCATGTGGAGCAGGATGCGGACCATGTGCTGGACCTGGTCCTTGTCGGCCTGGCCGTATCCCGTTACCGCCTTCTTGATCTCCAGGGCCGAATACTCGAACAGTTCGCATTCGCTCTCCGCCACCGCCACCAGGACCGCGCCCCGGACCTGCCCCAGGGCCAATGCCGTCTTGATGTTGTGGGCATGGAACAGGTTTTCGATGGCCACTTCCTGCGGGCTGTATCTCTTGATGAGCTCCTCGACCCCGACTTTGATGGCATGGATCCTCTTGGAAAAAGGGAGGCTGCGAGGGGGTTTGATCACTCCGTGTGTCACCACGGTGTAGAAGTTGCTGCTGTAGTCGATGATGCCGAGGCCGGTGGATGTCAGGCTGGGATCGATCCCTAAAACTCGCATGTTCACTCAGGCGGACTGGCGAGGCCACCGCAGAGAGCACCTCTCGAGGTCACTGATCGGAGTACCTGGCGATCTCGTCCTCGTCGATGTCAAAATTCGCCCATACATGCTGGGCGTCGTCCTGGTCTTCCAGGGCATCCATCATCTTCAGGCACTGCTCGGCCTTTTTCCCCTCGAGTTTGACATAGTTCTGGGGCACCATGTCCAGGCTGGAAACCGCCGCCTCGATGTTGTTTTCCTTGAGGGCCTGGTCGACCGCCTCGTAGTCCTCGGGGGATGTGAAGATCTCGTAGTTGCTGCCGTCCTCCTTCAGGTCGTCGGCCCCCGCCTCCAGTATGATGTCCATGAGGTCGTCTTCGGAGGACTGAGATTTTTCCACCACGATGTAGCCCTTCCTCTGGAATATCCAGGACACACTGCCCGATTCGCCCAGGTTCCCACCGTGTTTGGAGAATATGTGCCTGATCTCGGAGACGGTCCGGTTCTTGTTGTCGGTCAGGGTTTCGATGAAGATCGCTACCCCTCCGGGTCCGTAGCCCTCGTAGGACATCTCCTCATAGCTCATGCCCTCCAGCTGGCCCGTGCCCTTCATGATGGCCCGCTTGATGTTGTCGGCAGGCATGTTGGCCGCCTTGGCGTCGGCAATGGCCTTGCGGAGGCGGGAATTGGTATCCGGGTCGCCTCCGCCGCCCATCCGGGCGGCGACAGCCAGTTCCTTGATGATTTTCGTGAACATCTGGCCCCGCTTTGCGTCGGTGGCCGCCTTTTTGTGTTTGATGGAGGCCCATTTTGAGTGCCCTGACATGTCGACTCCTTATCCTCTGGTGAATAATCCGGGTAAAATGAAACAAAAAAAGTATATCACAAACGGCCGCAGAAAAAAAAGTTGCACGGATACACCCTTTGCAGAGAGCAGGAGAGGATTTGTGGAAAGGGAAATTATAGATTATGATACGGGAGATGTCTCAGTATCATGAGCGCGAGGCCAGGCTGTTTCGCAGGGCGCTGGCCCTCGAATATTTCACGGTCGCCTACAATGCCCTGGAGGCCGCCCTCTCCATCTTTTTCGGTACTCTGGCCGGGAGCATCGCCCTGGTGGGATTCGGGCTGGACAGCGTCGTGGAATCCCTTTCCGGATTGGTCCTGATCTGGCGGCTCCGCAAGCATGGGAAGATCTCCTCGGAAGAAGAAGAACGCGTCGAGAGGAAAGCCATGAAATTCGTAGCCGCAACCTTCTTCATCCTGGGGCTCTACATCCTGTTCCAGTCCGTCCGCAAACTGGCCCTTAAGGAGATGCCCGACACCTCGATACCGGGGATCCTCATCGCGCTGGCTTCTCTCGTTGTCATGCCGATCTTGAGCGTGGCCAAGCGGAAAACCGGCGAGGAGATCCGGAGCGGGGCCCTGATCGCGGATTCCAAGGAGACCCTGGCCTGCTCGTTCCTCTCCGTGGCTCTGCTTGCCGGCCTGGGCCTGAACTATCTTTTCGGATGGTGGTTTGCCGATGCCATAGCCGGCATTTTCATCGTGCTCTTCCTGTTCCACGAGGGGATGGAGGCCTGGCGCGAGGTCGAATGCGCCCCGGGACACTGTTAGGCCGAACTGCTGCTGAGACCTGCAGCCTGCTTTCACTGAGAACGATTCGATGATCGAAGGAGGGATGAGATGAAACAGAACATGGGGAAAACAGACCGGGTGATGCGCACCGTACTGGCAGTGATCGTTGCGGTGTTGTACTTCTCCAAACAGCTGACCGGCCTGGCGGCTATAATTCTCGGGCTTTTCGCGATCGCGTTCCTGGTCACGAGCCTCTTGGGATTCTGCCCGCTCTATGTGCCGCTGGGTATTTCCTCCCGCAGAAAAACGGAAGAGTAGCGCACTAAACCTCAAGAGTTGGCGTAAAGATCTTTCGGTCTGTAGAGTTTGTCGCCCCCAATACTTGACAAACCCCATAGTTTCTATATATTATACATATACCCTATGGGGGCATGGGGTATAGAAGGCGAAAAGAGGAGTAAACCATGAACATGATGCGCATTACGCCATATTTCCGATACCTGCTGCTTTTCTTATTGCTGTCTGTTTCTACAAACCTGCTGGCTTGGGCCGATTATGCGGACGAGCCCTTTACTGGTTTTCATAGGGGAGTGGGATTCACCCTTTCCGGAGGATTTTCTCAGACCGAAAACTACGGCAATGTACCGGAGCTGACCGCAGAAGTCCAGTTCCATATCGCGCCCCGGGTCTATGCCGCGGTATCCGTGGGATTTCTGGGTGACACGATAGCCAACCACAGCAGCGGCACGATGAGCGGCGCTCCCCTGGGATTCGATGATCATCTGCATCGGTTCCAGGTCGTCCCGATCCTGTTGAATCTGTATTATTCGGTCCCCATCAGCCCCAAACTGGCCGCCTATCTCACTGCAGGCGGCGGTTATTTCGCGGCGACCTATTGGGACCTCAACACCCAATCACAAGGGGATTTCGGCGGCCATGCCGGTGCAGGGCTGAATTTCCGTCCTTCCCGGCGAATGGAGCTGTTTGCTGCCGGAACCTACCGCTTGGCCCGGATCGACGGCTTCCTGGATGAGGCCCATCTAGAAAATGTGCCCGGCGTGGCATCACCCTCAACGTTCAGCATCGGCCTGAATGGATTCCGCATGCAGTTCGGCATGCGGTTTCGGTTCTGATGGTCGGGCACACCAGAGAGGCGAGAAGAATGCCCGGCGAACAGATCACGATGCACCAGGAAGAGGTCATCCGACTCAAGAGGATCGAAGGCCAGATCCGCGGGATCCAGAAGATGATCGAGGAGAAGCGCTACTGTATCGACATCCTAACCCAGCTGGCTTCGGTGGTGGGAGCGATCAAACGCGTGGAATCCGGTATCCTGGAGAGGCATCTCAAGGGGTGTGTGCAAACCTCCTTTTGTGAAGGCGGCATGGATGATCGGGAGAAAAAGATCGAAGAAGTCATCGGCGTGTTCAAGAAATTTGGACAGTGATAGGGAGTTAATACGTGAAGTATTATTTTAATAAGACCATACAGGGCAGTTTCGACGATGTGGTCGACCGGGTTGTCGAATCGCTCAAGCAGGACGGATTCGGGGTCCTGACCGATATCGACGTCAAACAGACCCTCCACAAGAAACTGGGAGTGGAGTTCCGGAGCTACCGCATCCTCGGTGCCTGCAATCCGGGCTTTGCCTACAAGGCCCTGCAGGCCGAAGACAAGATCGGGACCATGCTGCCCTGCAGTGTCATCGTGCAGGAGACCGCCCCCGGCGAAGTCGAGGTGGCGGCCATCGATCCCATGGCCTCGATGCAGGCCGTCGAAAACCAGGAACTGGGGCCTGTCGCCCACACCGTGCGTCAGAAGCTCCAGGCGGTCATCGACAGGCTCTGATCGCCTGCCTATGTGAGCGGGAAAGATCTCATGTCCTCAGATCCTGAGAAGAACGGCGGAGTGGGCTCAGGAGCCCCTGCGGTGGTATCTCCACTGGTTCGGCTAGAGCTGCCCGTAACAGGCATGAGCTGCGCCTCCTGCGCGGCCAAGGTCCAGAAGGGGCTCTCCAGCCGGGCCGGCATCTCTCATACGAACGTCAATTTCGCCACCGGACGCGCCACACTGGATATGGAGCCGGATCAGGTTAACCTGGGTGAGATCGTCTCCACGGTCCGCTCCTCAGGATATGACGTGGTCACGTCCCGCATCCAGATGCCTTTGCAGGGCATACAGTGCGCCAGCTGCGTCCAGGCCGTCGAGAAGGCCCTCGGGAAGCTTCCGGGTGTGATGCAGGCATCCGTCAACCTGGCTTCGGCCACCGTCGACGTGGAATATGTGGCCTCGATCACTACCCTGGCAGAGATAAAAGGCGCGATCGAAGCCGCCGGCTACCGGGTCCTGGACATCCCCCTTGAGGAGGACTGGGAAGACGCAGAACGCGCCGTGCGCCAGCGGGAATATGAGGCGCTGCGGCGGAAATTCCTGTGGGGCCTGGCCCTGGCCGTTTTCATTTTTGTCGGAAGTATGCCTCACCTTTTTCCCTGGGCGCCCCGCTTCCTGTCCAACCTTTTTGTCCTCTGGGCCCTGGCCACCCCCGTGCAGTTTTGGATCGGATGGCAGTTCTACAGGGGAGCGTGGGGGGCGCTTCGGCACGGCGGCGCCAACATGAACACTCTGATCGCGGTGGGCACGTCAGCTGCCTATCTCTTCAGTGTGGCCGCCACACTGTTCCCCGCATTCTTCCGAGCCGGCGGCATCGAACCTCAGGTTTATTTCGACACCTCGGCCATGATCATCGTCCTGATCCTGTTCGGCCGCTGGCTGGAGGCGAGGGCCAAGGGTAGGGCCTCCGAGGCGATCCGCAAGCTGGCCGAGCTCCAGCCAAAAACCGCGCGTGTGATCCGAGAAGAACAGGAACTGGATCTGCCCATCCAGGAGGTCCGGATCGGAGACACGGTCGTGGTGCGGCCCGGGGAAAAAGTCCCGGTCGATGGGATCGTCACGCGGGGGCACTCCAGCGTGGACGAGTCCATGGTCACTGGAGAGAGCATGCCTGTCAACAAGGCTGTCGGCGATGAGGTCATCGGCGCCACCCTGAATAAGACCGGGAGCTTCGAGTTCGAAGCCGCTCGAGTGGGCAAGGGTACGGTGCTGGCGCAGATCATCCAGATGGTGCGGGATGCTCAGGGCCAAAAGGCCCCGATCCAGAGGCTGGCCGATGTGATCGCCGGCTATTTCGTCCCGGTCGTGATCGGGATTGCCTTACTGACCTTCCTGATCTGGATGCTGGTCGGGCCCGAACCCCGCTTGACCTTCGCTCTGCTCAACTTCGTGGCCGTCATGATCATTGCCTGCCCCTGTGCACTGGGATTGGCCACCCCCACCGCCATCCTGGTGGGGACCGGCAGAGGAGCTGAGATGGGCATCCTCATCAAGGGAGGGGAAAGCCTGGAGACGGCCCACAAGCTGGCTGTCGTTGTCTTTGACAAGACCGGAACCCTGACCATCGGACAGCCGTCCGTGACGGATGTTCTCGCAGCAGAGGGATTCTCAGGAGACGAACTGCTCGGGCTTGCAGCTAGCGCCGAGAAAACATCGGAACATCCACTGGGCGAGGCCATCGTGCGGGCAGCGGAGGAACGGGGGATCGTACTGGCTGCCGCGTCTCATTTTCAGGCCCTGGAGGGCCAGGGCGTCGAGGCCGACGTCGACGGCCGCCGAATCCTGTTGGGGAAGGCCAAACTCTTGCAGGACAGGGGCCTGGATGTTTCGAGCTTGGAAGAGAGAGCAGACCGCCTCGCCGGCCAGGGCAAAACCCCCGTCTACGCGGCTGTGGAGGACCGATTCCTCGGGCTGTTGGCTGTGTCTGATGCCCTGAAGCCGGGCTCCATCCAGGCAGTCGAGAGGCTTAAGGACCTGGGGCTGGACGTCGTGATGCTCACCGGGGACAACCGCAAGACAGCCGAGACCATCGCCGCTCAGGCCGGAATAACTCGAGTGTATGCCGAAGTTCTGCCTCAGGACAAGGTCGAGGCCGTGCGGGGACTCCAGGAAGGAGGCCGCAGGGTGGCCATGGTGGGCGACGGCATCAACGACGCCCCGGCCCTGGCCCAGGCCGATGTGGGCATCGCCCTCGGCACCGGTACGGATGTGGCCATGGAGGCGGCGGACATCACGCTCATCAAGGGGGATCTTGGGGGCGTGGCCGATGCCATCGAACTGAGCCGCCGCACCATCCGCACCATCCGGCAGAACCTGTTCTGGGCCTTTTTTTACAACGCGGCCGGCATCCCCATCGCCGCCGGCGCGCTCTATCCTTTTTTTGGTATCCTGCTGAGCCCCATATTTGCGGCGGCAGCCATGGCCTTCAGTTCCGTCTCGGTGGTGTCCAATTCGCTGAGGTTGCGCTGGGCCCGAATTGGAGAAAGATCATGAAACGATCGATAACGGTTCCGGTGTGTATTGTGTTTGCCCTGATTCTATGGGCCGGGAGGATGCCCCTCCTGCCATGGGGAGACGCTCAAGAGGGGGCTGTCGTGCTCGAGGATCTCATCGCGGAGGCCCTGTCCGTCAACCCGCGGATCATGGCCGCCGAGAACCAGTGGCGGGCAGCCATGGAAAGGATCCCCCAGGCCAAGGCTATGCCGGATCCCATGCTGAGCTACGGCCATTTCTTCAGCAGCATCGAGACCCGGCTCGGGCCGCAGCGGAACAAACTATCGCTGTCTCAGAGATTCCCATTCTTCGGAAAACTCTCGCTCAAGGAAAAGATCGCCGCCGAGCAGGCGTTTGCGCTGGAGGAGCAGTTCCAGCGGGTACGGCTGGAGGTGGTGCTGAGAGTAAAGGAAGCCTATTATTCCCTCTACTGGCTCGATGAGGCGGTCGCCATCGCAGAGACCGAGAAGGACGTGCTCTCACGGCTGGCCCGCACTGCCCGCATGAAATATGCCGCCGGCACCGCCGCCCAGCAGGATGCCCTCAAGGCCCAGCTGGAGATCTCCAAACTGACGGATAGGCTGCTGACCCTCGGTCAGAGCCGGAAATCGGCGGCCACGAAGCTGAACTCCCTGTTGAACCGGGGGCAGCACAGCGATATCGGACCGGTCAGGGAGGCGGCGCTGCCGGTCCTGGATTCGGACCCGGACAGCATGCTGGCCCTGGCAATCGAGGGGCAGCCAGAGCTGCGGCAGGCAGACCGGGTCATCCAGAAAAACGATTTCCACCTGGAGCTGGCCAAGAAGAACTACTGGCCGGATTTTAATGTGATGGTGGATTATTTCGATATCGGCGGCGGCAGTACCGCCCATCCCGAGGACGGCCGGAATTCCTGGATGGCGTCCCTGGGGATCAACATCCCCCTGTGGCGGGGGAAGCTGCGTGCCGCGGAGGCCGAGGCTGCGATCCGGCTCAAGTCCAGCCAGGACCTGCGCCAGGATCTGCAGAACGATACCTCCGCACGCATCCATGAGCTGTTCACTGAGATAAAAATGTACGAAGAACAGGCCCGGCTCTATGAACATTCCCTGATCCCGCAGGCCGAGCAGGCTCTCCGATCAGCGGAGATAGCATACGTCGCGGGCAAGGCCGATTTCCTCACCATCCTGGATGCCGAGCGGATGCTCATCCAGCTGAGGACGGCCTTCGCGAAGATCACGGCGGACCGCGGCAAAAGTTTGGCCCGCCTGGACCGTGTCGTAGGTTTTCAGATCCTTGAGGAGGAAGAAGATGTTAGGTCTTAAGAATAGATACCGGCTGTTGATATGGGGAGCCCTGCTGGTGACGGCTGGTCTGCTCCTTGCGGCTTGCAGCGGAACCGGGGACACCTCGGATGGAACCGGAGATATGGCTGTGGAACAGTCTGCAGAACGGGAGATCCTGTACTACACCTGCGGCATGCACCCCTCTGTCAAGGTTTCCGTGGAGGATTGCGAGGCGGGAAATGACAAGTGCCCGATCTGCAACATGGACCTCGTGCCCGTCTATGCAGAGGGCGACACCGCCTCAGGGGAGGGCGAGCATAGCGAACACGGAATGCCCGCCCCGGAGATTAAGTTGAGTCCCAGGGCCCAGGCCCTAGCTCAGGTCGAGACGCATGAGCTTGGCTTCCTTCAGCTATTCAAGGAAGTGGATGCGGTTGGGCAGCTGGTCTGGGACGAGCGCCGGATGGCCTATGTGGCGGCCTGGATCCCCGGCCGCCTGGAAAGGCTCTATGTCGATTTTACAGGCGCGATGGTCGAAAAAGGGAGGCCTCTGGCCGAAATATACAGTCCCCAGCTCCTGACCACGCAGGAGGAGTTCCTGCTGGCCGTGGAGACCCGGGACCGGCTCCGCCAGGGACCGGACCAGGAGGCGGCCGAGCACGCGGGATCTCTGGTCGAAGCGGCCCGGAAGAGGATGCGGCTCTGGGGGATCAGCGAAAGCCAGATTTTGGAGTTGGAAGAATCGGGCAGTGCAAGCACACACATGACCATCGACGCGACCATCAGTGGGACCGTCATCCACAAGAATGCCGTCCTAGGGAAGTATGTCAAGGAGGGCGAGAACCTGTTCCAGATCGCTGACCTCTCCCGGCTCTGGATGGAGGCGGAGATCTACGAGCGCGACCTGGCCCATGTCAGCGTCGGCCAGCACGTCGAAATCTCCACCCAAGCCTTCCCGGGTGAGACTTTCCATGGGGAAGTCGCATTCATTGAGCCTGTGGTCGATCCCCGAACCCGGTCCGTGAAAGCCCGGGTGGACGTGCCCAATCCTCAGCGCCGGCTCAAGCCCGGCATGTATACGAATGCAGTTTTCAGCGTGCACGTGCACGAGGGTATGGCCGCGCCGGATAAGGATGTCTGGATCTGTACCATGTGTCCGGAGGTCCAGGAAGATGAACCCGGAGAGTGCCCCGAGTGCGGGATGGATCTTGTTAAAAAACCGGCTTCCACGGCAGGTGGGATCCTGGCCGTGCCTCGGGAGGCGGTTCTGGATACCGGGTCCCGTAAGCTGGTATACGTGGAACATGAACCCGGATCCTACATGGCACACGAGGTGGTCCTGGGACCCGACGCCGTAGCAGTGGTCGACGGCCGCAGGGTTCGTTTCTTTGCTGTGATGGCAGGTCTGGAGGAGGGCATGAGGGTGGTCGTGAGGGCGAATTTCCTGATCGATTCCCAGAGCCAGATCACAGGCCAGGCCGAGTCCATATACAGCGGCGCGCTTGAGAGGGGTGAGAAGGACGAGCCGCCCTCCAAGCACATTCATTAACCGAGTGGGCCGATGATAGATCGCATAATCGAATATTCCATCAGGAACAAGTTCCTGATCATAGGGCTCTTCCTGCTTGTCATGGGCTGGGGCTTCTGGGCGCTGCAGCGCACGCCCATCGATGCCATCCCGGACATAGGGGAGAACCAGCAGATCGTATTCGTGGACTGGTCCGGGCGCAGCCCCAAGGACATCGAAGATCAGATCATCTATCCGCTGTCGGTCCGGCTCATGGGTATCCCCGGGACCAAGACCATCCGGACCAATGCGATGTTCTCGGTCGGAATGATCAACATCATTTTCGAGGAAGGAGTGGATTTTTACTGGTCCCGTACCCGCATCCTGGAGCGGCTCAACCTGGCCCAGAAGGACCTCCCTGAAGGGGTGATCCCCCAGTTGGGCCCCGACGCCACAGCCCTCGGCCAGATCTTCTGGTACACTGTCGAGAACGGCTATTACTGCCCCGACCACCCCCGGGAACGGTTTTCTGACCCGGGGGAGTGTCCCATCGACGGCCAGGAACTGATACGCTCTCGCCTGGACCTGGGGGAACTGCGTTCCATCCAGGACTGGTATGTCCGCTTCCAGTTGAATGCGGCTTCTGGTGTCTCCGAAGTGGCCTCGGTTGGAGGATTCATCAAGCAGTACCAGATCGATGTGGATCCGCGCAGGCTCCTCGCATATAACGTCAACCTCCATGCCCTGTTCAACGCGGTCCAGAGCAGCAACCTGGATGTGGGTGCGAAGGTCATCGAAGAGAACAGCATGGAGTTCGTGGTCCGCGGCCTGGGATTTATCCGCTCCGTGCAGGACATCGAAGACATCGTCATTGGCAGCCACGACGGTGCCCCTGTGTATGTGAGCCACATCGGGACCGTCACCACGGGCCCGGATTTCCGGCGCGGCGCGCTGGACAAGGAGGGAGCCGAAGCGACGGGAGGTGTGGTCCTGATGCGCTACGGGGAGAATCCCCTCGAAGTCATAAGGGCCGTCAAGGCCAAGATCGATGAGGTCACTCCCGGCCTACCCAACGGGGTTCGGATCGTGCCGTTTTACGACCGCACCGAACTCATAGAACGGGCCACAGAGAATCTTAAAGGCACATTGTTGGAAGAGATCATTGTGGCAGCGGCCGTGATCCTGCTTTTCCTGGCCCACTTCCGTTCCAGCCTGATCGTGTCCATCGTCCTGCCGATCGGGGTGCTGATCTCGTTCCTGGTGATGTACTACCTGAAGATCCCCTCAAACATCATGTCCCTGGGCGGGATCGCCATCGCCATCGGAGTCATGGTGGACGCCGGGATCGTTATGACCGAAAACATCTCCCGGCACATTGCCCTCTCTCCCGCTGCCAATCGGATCGAGGCCATCCTCAAGGCCTCGAAAGAGGTCGGATCCGCCATCTTCTTCGCCATCCTGATCGTGATCGTGGCGTTCGTTCCCGTTTTTTCCCTGCGCGGGCAGGCCGGGAAGCTCTTCCAACCCCTGGCCTTCACCAAGACCTTCGCCATGCTGGGTTCGGCCCTGCTGGCCATCACCCTAGTGCCGGTCCTGGCGGCCCTGCTCCTGCGAGGCCGGATGCGCCCGCCCGAGAAAAACTTCCTGAGCCGCCTTCTGCAGCGCCTCTATGAACCCGTGCTGCGGTTTTCCCTTAAGCACAAGGTGGTGGTACTCCTGATCGCACTCCTGATCCTGGCCAGCGCCTTCCTGCCGCTGCGCTCCATCAAGAGCGAGTTCATGCCCCCGCTCAACGAGGGAGACCTGCTATTCATGCCGGTCCTGCTGCCGGGGGCCTCGCTAACGCAGGTCATGGAGGTCATGCAGAAGCAGGACATCATCCTCAGTTCCTTCCCCGAGGTGAGGGACGTGGTGGGCAAGCTGGGGCGTGCGGAAACACCCACCGATCCTGCCCCGGTGAGCATGATCGAGACCATCGTCCGCTTGAAGCCGGAGGAAGAGTGGCGTCCCGGGCTGACGCGGCAGAAACTGATCAATGCCATGGACGAGGCCCTGCGCATCCCCGGGGTGAGCAATATCTGGACCCAGCCCATCCGCAACCGCATCGACATGCTGGCCACCGGCATCCAGACACCGATCGGGGTCAAGGTGTTCGGCGAAGACCTCAAACAGATCGAGGAGATCGGCATCCGGATCGAAGGCATCATCCGCGACATCCCCGGTGCCCGCAATCCCTATGCCGAGCGGATCGGGAACAAGCCCTACATTGAGATCGAGGTCGACCGCAGGGCGGCGGCCCGCTACGGCGTCAAGGTGGGGGACATCCAGCACGTGATCATGACCGCGGTGGGAGGAATGAACATCACGACCACCGTGGAGGGGCGCGAACGGTATCCTGTCCGGATCCGGTATCACCGTGAGCTGCGCGACAGCCTCGAGGACCTGGAGCGGGTGCTGGTGCCGACGCCTGGCGGCGCCCAGGTCCCCCTGGGCCAGGTGGCTTCCATCCGGAAGGTGGAGGGCCCTGCCAAGATCTCCGGGGAAAACACTCTCCCTTACGTCCGCGTGTTCGTGGATGTCGACACCGATCAAGTGGGGATCGTTGATTTTGTCAGAGAGGCCCAGCAGATCGTGAACGAAAACCTGGAACTCCCCGCCGGCACGTACATCTCCTGGAGCGGCCAGTATGAATACGAGCTGCAGGCCCGCAACCGCTTGCTGATGGTTGTGCCGATCTGTATATTTGTCATCTTTCTGCTGCTCTACATGAAGTTCCACAGCGTCAAGGCCGCCTTGATCCTGATCTTCTCTCTGCCGTTCGCCTTTGTCGGGGGCATATGGCTGCAGTATTTCATGGGTTTCAAGTTCAGCACGGCGGTGTGGGTGGGGTATATCGCCCTGTTCGGCGTGGCCGTCGAAGACGGTGTCGTCATGGTGGACTTTTTGGTGAAGTACGCCCGCAAGGGGGGAGCCCAATTGGAGGACATCGTGAAGGCCGGCCTCCTGAGGGTGCGGCCCATCATCATGACCACTGCCACGACTGTCCTGGCCCTGATCCCCATTCTTCTCAGCTCCGGCGCGGGCTCAGAGATCATGAAACCCATCGCCGCCCCTACGGTGGGCGGTATGATCACGGCCACGCTGCTCAACCTGATCCTGGTCCCGGTCATCTATGCCTGGACCATGCGCGTGCGGGAACCCGCGGCCAAAGAAGCTGTGGAGGAACCGGCGTAACTTGGGCGGCACACGGAATCCCCCTCATGGAAGGCTTTCACAATAAGCGATTGGTTATTTGACAAAACCCATGGTTTCTATATACTTAGTAAGTAATTGAAAATCTTCAGGAGGAGACAATGAAGCATCGTAATACAACTCTCGCCTTGGCGATACTGATCCTGTTTGTTGGAGTACTGTCTCTGACGGCCAGCCTGCAGGCCGAGGATACGGTCAAGTGTGCGGTTTCCGGCAAGGAGATGGAGAAGTCTGAGGCCAAGGGCTCCATGGAGTACAAGGGCAAGACCTATTATTTTTGCTGTGACGGCTGCGAGACGCAGTTCAAGGCTGATCCCGAGAAATTCATCAATGCCGAGCCCGGTTCCCTCCATGAGCACGGCGAACACGCAGAACACGCCGAGAACGCAGAACATGCGGAACACGCAGAACATGCCGAGCACTCAGAACAACCTGAGAATGGCAAGGTCAAGGATCCTGTCTGCGGCATGGAATTTGACAAGTCCAAAGCCAAGGCCACCTATGAGTACAACGGCAAGACCTACTACTTCTGCATGGAAAAATGCAAGGAAGATTTTGCCAAGAATCCTGCCAAGTATGTCAGCGCCGATGACAGCGTCGTGAAATGTGCGGTCAGCGGTGAGACCTTCAACAAGTCCGAGGACACCGATTCCATCGAGTATGAGGGCAAGACCTACTACTTCTGCTGCGCTGGCTGCAAGGAAAAATTCGAGGAAAACCCGGAAAAATACGCCAAGAAAAAATAATCGGGATCAGAGGATCTTCTTTTCCCTCAGCCACTCGTCGTTGTAGATGGTGCTGAGGTAGCGGTAGGCCGAGTCCGGAAACACGGTGACGATCCGGGCCGGGCCGTCGAGCCGGCGGGCCAGCTTCAGGCACGCGCTGAGCGCGGCGCCGCTGGAACCCCCTGCCATGATTCCCTCCACATCCGCCAGTTTCCGGGCCGTGAGGAACGCCTCCCTGTCCGTGACCTGAAGGATGTCGTCCAGCACGTCGAAGTCCACGCAGCCGATCAGGAATTCATCGCCCAGGCCTTCCAGGAGATAGGGGGTGGGCGTTTCCATCTTCCCGGTCTTGAAATACGGATAAAACACCGATCCAACCGGGTCCACACCCATCACGCGGACACTGGGATCCTGTTCCTTGAGGAATTTTCCCGAGCCGCAGACCGTGCCCCCGGTGCCCATGCCGGCCACGAAGTAGTCTACGCGCCCCTCCATCTGTTCCCAGATCTCGGGTCCGGTGCTCAAGTAGTGGGCTTCGTTGTTCTCCCGGTTGTTGTGCTGATCCAGGTAGTATCCGCCGGGAGTTTCTTCTGCGATCCGGGGCGTGATGTTGTTGTAGCTGTCGGGAGATTCCGGAGGGAGCGTGTGGTCGACGAACACCATGTTCACCTTCAAGGCCTTGAGCAGTTTGATCTTCTCGCCGCTCAGGTTGTCGCGGACCACCATCTTGAGCCTGTAGCCCTTCCGGGCACAGAGAACGGCCAGGGCGAGTGCCGTGTTGCCGGAGGAATTGTCGATGATGGTGTCTCCGGGCTTGATCCGCCCGTCACGCTCCGCCTTTTCCAGCATGTGTCTGGCGATGCGGTCCTTGATGCTGCCGATAGGATTGAGGAACTCCAACTTGGCGTAGATCTCGGCCTGGACTCCCTCGGTGATCCGGAAGAGCTGGATGACCGGTGTATTGCCGATCATGTCCAGGATGTCGGTGTGTACGCTGCGCTCCTTCATGATGGCCTGTGCCTCAGGGGGGGAGTGTATCGCATTTGACGGCGCACCGCAAATCCTCAAGAAAAGGGGACAGGTCCAATTCATTAACGACCTGTCCCCTTTTTGGATGGTGGTTTTTTGTTTACCGCTTCTGCGGAATTCTGGTAAACTTACTGTGTGAGGGGAAACAAGCCAAAGATCGCCGTTGCCATGAGCGGCGGAGTCGATTCCTCAGTGGCGGCCGCCCTCCTTATCGAGGCCGGACACGAGGTCATCGGGTATACGCTCGACCTCTTTGCCCTTTCTCCGGAATACTGCCGGGACGCTGACCATATGAGCTGCTGCGGCAAGGAGGCCGCACATCAGGCCCTGGAGGTCGCCCGGCTCCTCGAGATCGAGCACTTTCTCGTTGATATGAGGTCTATCTTCGAAAAGACAGTGGTCGATGATTTTAGCGAGGAGTATGCAATGGGCCGGACCCCGAATCCCTGCGTCCGCTGCAACGAACGCATCAAATTCGCCGCCTTCCTGAGAATGGCGAAAAAACAGGGGATCGAACGTATTGCCACCGGCCACTATGCCCGCGTACATTTCGATGTCGAAACGGATCGTTATTTGCTCCGCAGGGGTGGGGATCCGGCCAAGGACCAGTCGTATTTCCTATACGGCCTCACGCAGTCGCAGCTCAAAGCAGCGGTCTTTCCCGTGGGGGAGATGACTAAGTCCAGCGTGCGGGAATTCGCCCTCAAACGAGGGCTGCCGGTCGCGTCCCGGCCAGAAAGTCAGGAGATCTGCTTCATCCCCGACAATGATTACGGCAGGTTCCTGTCCGAGCGGTACCCTGATCTGGCCCTTCCCGGCCCCATCGTCGACAAAGAGGGGACGGTCCTGGGACAGCATCCCGGGATCATCCACTTCACCGTGGGGCAGCGCCGAGGTATCGGACTGGCCGCGCCCCATCCGCTCTATGTCCTGGAGATCCGGGCCCGCGAGAACATGATCGTGGTGGGGCCCAATCAGGATCTGTACAGGAGGGGACTGCTGGCCGGCCGGCTCAACTGGATCGCATGGCCCCGCCTCGACCGGCCTTTCCGGGGCGCGGTACGGATCCGATATAAGCACAAGGAAACACAGGCCAATATCATCCCCCTCCCCGGGGAAAAAGTTTCGGTCGAGTTCGAACGCTCGCAGCGGGCCATCACACCGGGGCAGTCAGTGGTTTTCTACAACGAGGACGTCGTGCTGGGAGGGGGGATCATCGAGGCCCCGCTGGACTGATGGAGATCAGGAATGGATCCGAAGTCGGCCGACTGCTCAGCCTGCTCTTGAAGCGGCCCGAGGATTCCTTCCTCAGTCAAGACAACCTGGACGCCCTATGGAAGAAATACAGCTACCTGGGTCCCCCCGATTTTGTCCGGGCCTGCGCCGAGTACGATGCATTCTCCGCCCTTCTCAGCGAAACTGTGCCTGAAATCCATTATTTGAGAGAAGACGCCGAGTCCGGGCTGGATTCCCTCTATGTGCGCGACGCACTCCTCATTGCAGAAGGCGGGGCCGTGCTCTTGAGCATGGGCAAGCCTCTGCGGAGTGGTGAGCCGGCGGCGGCGGGCCGCATCCTGAAGGAGCTCTCAATCCCCATTTTGGGCGAGATTCGGCAGCCGGGCAGGATCGAGGGGGGGGATGTGGTCTGGTTCGACCGCAGCACACTGGCCATCGGTCAGGGGTACCGGACCAACGCCGAAGGCATCCGTCAGCTGACCGAACTGCTCCCCGCTCCGGCCTCAGATATCCGGATCGTTCCTCTCCCGCACTGGAAGGGCCCGGGGGACGTCCTCCACCTCATGTCGTTGATCAGCCCGCTGGATCATGATCTCGCCCTGGTGTTTTCTCCGCTCCTGCCGGTGCCGTTCCGGGAATGGCTGATCGAGCGCGGGATCACCCTGCTCGAGGTCCCTTCCGTGGAATACGACACCATGGCCGGAAACGTCCTGGCTGTGGGACCGAGGGACTGTGTCATGCTGTCCGGCAACCCGCTCACGCGCAGGCTGATGGAGGCTGCCGGAGTGCGGGTGAGGGTTTATGAAGGGATCCACATATCGCGGATGGGGGCGGGCGGTCCGTCCTGTCTGACCAGGCCGCTTTTCCGTTCGGATTGAACGAAAGAGGATCAGGCTTTGCCCACAGCCTTGAGCTTGGATGTGATGCTGGCGTCTTTGTCCAGCCTGTGGTCCACGTGGAGGTCGATGTGGATGCGTGCGACACCCATCTCCATCAGCTTCTGATGGGTTTCCTCGATGACAGCGAACAGGGAGGGGAGGTCCGGGGCTTCGATGGTGGTCGACATCCCTCCTGTCGCGCACGTCAAGCCAGACTCCTCGACGATACGGATGACCTCTTTCACATAGCGGGAAACAGAGGCTCCCTCGCTGGTGGGAAAGATGGCGAGAGACGCGATGATCATTTACTTTTTGTCTTGCGGGATTTCTTTTCGACCCTCTTGACCAGGTCGGCGAGCGAGATGTTTTCGAAGTAGTTCTTCAGCATCAGCGAGGCTTCCTCCCAGACTTCATGCGTGGCGCAGGTGGGCGTTCGCTCGCAGTAATCGTCGTCCTCCACGCATTCCACGAGGCAGCAGGTTCCCTCAAGCGCGTACAGGATCTCGCTCAGCCGGATGTCGGCCGGCTCACGGGCGAGGATATATCCGCCTCCGGCACCCCTTATGCTCTTGACCAGCTTGTTGATCTTGAGCGGGATGATGATCTGTTCCAGGTAGCGGATGGAGATTTCTTCATCGTCGGAGACATTCTTCAGGATGGTCGCCTTGCGGCCGTCGTTGCGGTGAAGGGCGAGATTGAGCATCAGCCGGGTTCCATAGCGGCCTTTGGTCGATAAGCGTATCATTTCAGCCTCCTCATATTTGTGCCCATGGACACATATACGTTCAGTTAATATACTAGCGGAAACCCTGGGCTATTTCAACCTAATTTTATAGAAATTATAAGGTTTAGGCCCTGGGGGAATACTTATTATCATCAACGCAGTAATCATAGGTGGCCCGGTTGACAGCCCCGGTGATTTGTGTGATAAATTCTCCTTTACACCTGTCTTGCATGACTGGAACTTTTCACGAATAAGGGACGAACACACCATGAGCCACGAGGTCCTTCTGGGTGACGAAGCCGTAGCCCTGGGTGCGATCCATGCCGGCCTGACGGCCGCCTATTCTTATCCGGGAACACCCGCATCAGAGATCATGGAATTCCTGGCCCGTCGGGCGCGGGAGGAGGGCGGTTTCAAGGCGTCCTGGAACATCAACGAGAAGGTGGCCTATGAGGAGGCGCTGGGCGTGTCTTTCGCGGGCCGGCGTACGCTCGTCTCCATGAAACATGTGGGCCTGAATGTGGCCGCAGATCCGTTCATGAACTCCGCCCTGACCGGCATCAAGGGGGGGCTTGTCGTGGTCGTTGCGGACGATCCCGGGATGCACAGCTCCCAGAACGAACAGGACAGCCGCTTCTTCGCGGATTTCGCGAAGATCCCCTGCTTCGAGCCCGCCGACCATCAGGAGGCCTATGCCCTGACAAGGCTCGCCTTCGATGTCTCCGAGCGGTGGGCCGTGCCCGTCATGCTCCGGCTGGTCACGCGCTTGTCGCACAGCCGCTCCCGTGTGCTTCCCGAGGAGGCTAGGCCGCAGAACGACCTGGAGTACGGGGAGTCCCGCGACTGGATCCTGCTCCCAGTCAATGCCCGGAGGCGTTTCCAGCGCCTGGTCGGGCTCCAGCCCGAGATGAAAAAGTACTCCGAGGAGACTCCGTTCAACTCGCTGGTCCTCCCCTCATCGGGTTCTGGAAGGCTCGGCGTCATCGCAACCGGGATCGCCTACAACTATGTGCGCGAAAACCTGGCGGGCTCGGCGGAGCAGCCGCCCCTGCTCAAGCTTTCGGTCTACCCGCTCCCCGAAGCCCCGATCGTGCGCCTCTTCGATCAGGTGGACACCGTTCTGGTGGTGGAGGAGGGGTATCCCTATATCGAATCCAAGCTGCGCGGCTTTTTCGGAGCCGCAGGCAAGACCATCCGCGGCAAGCTGGACGGCGCCCTCCCCGTCACGGGCGAACTCCAGCCCCACCTGGTGCGCGAGGCCCTCATGCTCGATGCGCATCCGGAGAAGCCCGCCCCGAACATCGATCTATCCGGCCGGCCGCCCCAGCTCTGTCAGGGATGCCCCCATGCCGATACATTCCATGCCCTGAATCAGGCTCTGGAGGGCCATCCTGCCGCCAACGTGTTCAGCGACATCGGCTGCTACACGCTCGGTGCGCTCCCCCCCTACAGCGCCGTGGATACGTGTGTGTGTATGGGAGCCAGCGTGAGCATGGCCAAGGGCGGAGCCGACGCTGGTATCTACCCCTCTGTCGGGGTGATCGGAGATTCCACCTTCGCCCATTCCGGGATAACGCCGCTGGTGGATGCGGTCGCCTCTGACACGGACATGACCCTCGTCATCGTGGATAACGCGGCCGTGGCCATGACCGGAGGGCAGCCCACATTCCTATCCGGAGACAGGCTCCTGCGCATGATCCGGGGCGCCGGGATCGAGGAAGATCACCTCCAAGTCATAATCCCGCTCCCGCGAAACCTGGAGGCCAACGTGCAGGTGATCAAGGACGAGCTCGCACACCGCGGGCTGTCCGTGATCGTATCGGTCCGGGAGTGTGTTCAGGAAACCCGGAAGCGCAGCCGCCGGAAAGGAGCACAGTGAAGTGAAACAGGATATCATCCTGGCCGGAGTGGGAGGGCAGGGGATCCTCACCATCGCCTATGTCATCGACAACGCGGCGCTCAAGGCCGGCCTGAACTTCAAGCAGGCCGAGGTCCATGGGATGGCTCAGAGAGGCGGGGCGGTCCAGTCCCATCTCAGGCTGTCGCAGGAGGACATCTTCAGCGAGCTCATCCCCAGGGGGCAGGCGGATCTGATCCTGAGCGTCGAACCCATGGAGGCCCTCCGCTACGTGGAGTCTCTCCAACCGGAGGGACGGGTGGTGACCAGCCTGAAGCCGTTCGTCAACATCTCCGACTATCCTCCCATGGAAGATGTGCTGGCGGCGATCCGGGGGCTCGGCGGCGCGGGGCGGGCGGTCATCCTCGATTCTGAGGCCCTGGCCAAGCAGGCGGGATCGGTGCGGTCGCAGAACATGGTGATGCTGGGTGCAGCCTCCCCCGACCTCATCGTGAACGAGGAACTGCTCCAGGGATTCATCCGGGACCTGTTCGCCGCCAAGGGGGAAGCCGTGGTGGAGACCAACCTGGAGGCCTTCCGCCTCGGCAAAGAGGCCGCATTGGCTGCAGGGAACTGAAGTAGAGGGGGGGGGCCTGAAGGGGCCGCCGCCACTTCACATACATGGGGAGAACATCATGGATATCGATTTCGCGGCCATAGAGTCCCTTTTCCGACAGGCCGGACGCGAAACCCTGCTCGAACACGAGGTCTATGCCGTGCTGCAGGCCATAGGCATAGACACGCCCGCTCATTTGTACCTTCCAGCGGGCCAGGCCGTGACCGGAGAAGACTTGGCCCGACTCCCCGGCAGCGGCCTTGTGCTCAAGGTGGTGTCACCTCACATCCTGCACAAGTCGGATGTGGGAGGCGTGCGGTTCGTGGAGAAGGACGCGGAGGCCGTGAACCGGGCTGCCGCCGAAATGCTGGCCACCGTGCCCAAACGCCATACGCGCTGGATGCGGGAACACCAATCGGCAGAAGCGGCGGGTTCGCATGAGGGCGGAGATGCACAGATCGAGGGGATCCTCATCCTGGAGGCCGTGGAATATGAAAAGTCGGGCTTCGGCGCGGAACTGCTCCTCGGCCTGCGCAATTCCCGGGAGTTCGGTCCCATCGTGAGCGTGGGCAGCGGGGGGCTGGATGTGGAGTACCTCAACGCCAGGCTGCGAGAGGGGAGTTCAGTGTCCATCGCCTCTACCCACCTTTGGGAGGATCGGGATGTGGCCCGTCTCCTGCGCCCCCTGGCACTCTACGACAAGCTGACAACGAGTTTCAGGGGGAGGCCCCCCCTGGTGTCCGAGGATAAGCTGGCCGGGCTCTGTCTCAAATTCCAGCGGCTCGGGGCGCATTTCTCCCCGTATTCCGGAGACAGCGAATTCGTGATCGAGGAAGCGGAGGTCAATCCCTTTGTGGTGAGCCGCGGCCGGCTGCTCCCGCTGGATGGTCTGTGCCGCATCTCGCGCCGCAAAGACACGGCGGAAGCCAGACCGCACGGGGACATCGAGTTCCTGCTCGCGCCGCGCAGCATCGGGATCATCGGGGTTTCCGAGAAGATGAACATCGGCCGCATCATCCTGAAAAACATCCTCAAGCAGGGATTCCCGAACGAGAAGGTCTACGTGGTCAAGCCGGGCACGGAGGAGATCGAGGGGTGCCGGTGTGTGCCCGACGTGGCCAGCCTCCCGGAGACCGTCGACCTTTTCGTACACACGGTCTCTGCAGAGCAGGGCCTCCAGGTGATGCGGGACCTGATCCAGGCGCAGAAGGCACGCTCCGTGATCTTCATCGCGGGGGGCATGGGAGAAAAGGAAGGGACAGAGGATATCGAGGCAAACATCAAGTCCCTGATCCGCGAGGGCCGGGCTGCCAATCGACAGGTCCCCGTGGTCAACGGGGGGAACTGCCTGGGCATCTTTTCGCGGCCGGGCAATTACGATACCACCTTTGTCCCGGAGCACAAGATCTTCTCCCTGCCGCGCGTCGATGTGCGCCCCCTTCCCCTGGTCTATCTCAGCCAGAGCGGGGCCTACATGATCTCCCGCATGAGCCAGATCCCGGGTGTCGAACCGGCCTATGCGGTTTCCATCGGGAATCAGATCGACCTCACCATCTCCGACTACCTCAACTTTCTCAAGGACCGCGACGAGGCGCGCGTGTTTGCGCTCTATATCGAGGGATTCCTCCCCGGAGACGGCCTGGCCCTGGTCCGTGCCGCCCGGGAGATCACACGCCAGCCCGGCAAGGCGGTAGTGGCCTACAAAGCCGGCCGCTCAGCGGAAGGCCGTGCGGCCACGGCCAGCCACACCGCGTCGGTGGCCGGAGACTATGCGGTGAGTCGTGCCCTGCTCGATCAGGCCGGGGTGATTGTGGCCAGGACCATCGACGAGTTCGATGACACCATCCGGGGCCTCTGTTTCCTGGCGGACAAGAGGGTCCGGGGAAACCGGGTCGGCCTGATCTCCAATGCCGGCTTCGAGTGTGTGATCATGTCGGACAGCATCGCGGGGGAGCCGGCGCTCGAGCTGGCTCATTTTTCTGACGCCACGGGCGAGAGGATCGCCCGGGCCCTGGAACCCCTGGGCATCACACGCCTGCAGGACATCCGCAACCCCATGGATGTTACACCGGTGGCGGATGACGGCGCCTTTGCCGCGTGTGTGGAGGCGATCCTGGAGGACGAGAACATGGACTGTGCCGTGGTATCTCCCCTGCCCATGTCGCCGGCCATGAATACGCTGGCACCCTCGGTTTTCCACGGCGAGGACCTGATGCGGGAGGGGAGCACGCCGCGCCGGCTGATCGACATCTTCCATCGGACGGATAAGCCCTTTGTCGTGAGCATCGACAGCGGGGAACCTTACCGAGCCATGAAGGAGCTGTTTGAAAAGGAGGGCGTGCCCGTGTTCCGCCGCTGCGATGAGGCGGCGGATTTCATGCGCAGGTATGTCCATCATTTCATTAGAAACCGATGATCGCTGAAAACATTAGACGCATCCTGGAGGAGCTGCCCGAGGGAGTGCAGCTTGTGGCCGCTGCCAAGACCCGCACGGCCGAGGAGATACTCGAGGCCATCGACGCGGGAGTCAGGATAATCGGCCAGAACTACGTGCAGGAGGCGGAGGCGGTAGCCGATGCTGTTGGGGGGCGGGCCAGGTGCCACTTCATCGGCCACCTCCAGAAGAACAAGGCCAAAAAGGCGGTAAGCCTGTTCGACATGATCGAGACCCTCGATTCCCTGGATCTGGCCCGGGAGATCGACAAGCGGGCCGCCCAGCGCGGTTCCCCCCCCTTATCGGCCCTGATCGAGATCAACAGCGGCCGGGAGCCTCAGAAGTTCGGCGTACTGCCCGAGGAGGCCGAGGCTCTGGTGAGGCAGATCGCTCCCCTGAACCATGTTCGGATCCGGGGAGTGATGACCATGGGCCCCTACATGGGAGATCCTGAAGACGCGCGGCCCTATTTTGTGGAGACACGGCGTGTCTTCGAGCAATTAGGCGGCTGCGGGATCCCCGGCGTGGAGATGACCCATCTGTCCATGGGCATGACCAATTCCTACCGCGTCGCGGTCGAGGAGGGTGCCAACCTTATCCGTATCGGCACCAAGATCTTCGGCCCCCGGTGATCCCGCCTCCATCTGGAAATTCCCGAGAGTTGTGCTATAATGCTCTTTTTGCAGGAAGGAACGTCACGTGTCTGAACTAAAAAAAGAACTCGAAGGGCTGTTTCAGGAGTTGGGATTTTCCGATTTCAAGTGGCTCGATCCCGAGTCGATCGTCGTGTCGCAGTGGGTGCGGATGAAGTGCAGGTTCGGCTGCCCGGAGTACGGCAACACCGCTGTGTGCCCTCCCCAGGTGCCGTCCCTTTCGGAGTGCGAACGCTTTTTTCGGGATTACAGCCTGGCGGCGGTTTTTCACTTTGCCAAAGCCATGGAGCGTCCCGAGGACCGCCACGCCTGGACCAGGGAGATCAGCCAGGAACTGCTGGAGTTGGAGAGGCGGGTTTTCATCTCGGGATATCGTAAGGCCTTTCTCCTCTATCTCGACAGCTGCCACATCTGCAGCGCTTGCTCGGGCTCCGAGAAGCCCTGCTTTCTCCCCAAAGAGGCGCGGCCCACGCCCGAAGCCCTGGGAGTGGACGTGTTTGCCACCGTGCAGCAGATCGGCTATCCCATCGAGGTGCTCTCCGATTATGATCAGACCATGAACCGGTATGCCTTCCTGCTCATCGATTAGAACCCAGGAAATTCAGCGAGGAGACTCGAGACCATGGACAAGTCACTCAAACTGATCGAGGAACCCATCCCCCTCAGGATGGAAAGAAAAGGCGGCGCGGCCAGCCTCATGCTGGCGGCGCTGATGCTGGAAGCCTGCCGGATGAAAGACGACGAGATGGAGATCCCTCACATCGAGGCGATGGGCAAGAAGACGTTCGGGATCCCGGACGGTTTTCTGGCCCGCATGGACGAGGTCGGCATCGTCGAGACCTGTGCCTATCTCACCACCATGGCTGACGAATCCGATGCCGATGATCCCATCTTCCAGAAGTATTACAATTTTTTCAAGCCGGCCAGATGCTTGGCGGAACGATGCCAAAAGGGACAGGGATCTGGTGCCGCCCTCCTCTGGAAGGCCGGGGCCGTGACGGATGTGGAGCCTGAGGACTTCATGCTCGCCGACCTGCTCAAAAAGCGCTTCCAGGCCGTGGCCTTCATAACGGCCGCGGATATCGTGGAGGAGGGGATCCTGGAGATCGCGGAGGTGGAAAAACTCTGCCGTGAGGGATTCGGCTGGAGCGAGGGCCCGTTTGCCATGATGAACCGCATGGGGATCGCAGAGGCCATGCGCAAGGTGACCGAGAAGATGGAGATGTCCCACCGCCAGGAGATCAATTTTCCCATCACCAAGCTGATGATAAATCAGGCCCAGAAGAACGAGCCCTGGCCCCTGAACAGCAAGATCCAGTAGATGGCACAGGAAAGAGGTTGGAGGGGCTGCGCATCCTCGATGGGTAGGACCACGGAAACATGACGATCCGAGAAGAACTGGAGGAGCAGGAACGGCAGATCCTTGCACCCCAGGCCTGCCTGAGTGCGAATTCACGAGGCAGGCGCCGGGAGGAGACGATGCATCCGCTGAGGACGTCCTTCCAGCGGGACCGCGACCGCATCATCCACTGCAAGTCTTTTCGGCGGCTCAAGCACAAGACCCAGGTCTTCCTGGCGCCCTTCGGCGACCACTACCGCACCCGCCTGACCCATACGCTCGAGGTCTCCCAGATCGCCCGCACCGTCTCCAAGTCACTGAGGCTCAACGAGGACCTCACGGAGGGGATCGCGCTGGGGCATGACCTGGGGCACACTCCCTTCGGGCACGCGGGGGAAAAAGTCCTGGCGGGGCTCTCGCCCGATGGATTCTCCCACTACCAACAGAGCCTCAGGGTAGTGGACAAGCTGGAATACGGCGGCAAGGGCCTGAACCTGACGTATGAGGTGCGGGACGGCATCGTCAAACATTCCAAGGGGCGGGGACGGATCCTGGACGCCGGCAGTGAGGAGATGCCGGAAACCCTGGAAGGGCATGTAGTCCGGATCTCCGATGTGATCGCCTACGTCAACCATGACATCGACGATGCCCTGAGGGCCGACCTCATCAAGTTCGAGGACATGCCCGAACACCTCGTCCGGATCCTGGGCAAATATCATGCCTACCGCATCGATACCATGGTTGAGGATGTAGTGCGCACCAGCCTGGAGTCCGGGCTCGACGGGATCCGCATGAGTGACAGGATCACCGATGCGGTCACAGAGCTGCGTGATTTTCTCTACGAGCGAGTCTACTTCTCGCCCGAAGCGGAGCGCTTGACCCTGAAGGTCAAGAAGATCCTCACGGATCTCTACACGCATGTCTTGGAGAATCCGGGGGAGATCGTCAAGCCTTTCCCGGAGGAGGATCCCCTGGAGGTGCGGGCGCTCGATGTGATCGCCGGCATGACAGATCTCTATGCGCTGCGTTGGTATGAGGAGCTCTTCTCCCCGCTGGACTGGCCTCTATTCTGACCAGGAAGAAAAAAGCCCGCTCGGGGTAGCGGGCCTTGTGTGTATGGATTTCTTCTGTGTATTGGTTATTTCTTGAGCAGGATCTCCTCGAAGAACTGCAGGGCCTCCTCCTCACCCGTCTGCCCCAGCCAGAAGATGGCCGTCTTGCGGACGGCTGCGCTCTGGTTGGACTTGGCGATGGAGATGAGCAGCGGCACGGAACGGTCCTTGGGCAGCTGGCTTATGGCAAAGACAGCGGACTTCTTGAGATCGTCATCCTCGTCCGATCCCTCGACCACTCCCTTGAGGAGGAAGACCGCCTCGTCCGATGCCTTCTGCCCCAGCCAGAAGATGGCTTGTTTGCGCACCTCCCGGTCTTTATCGGAGCGGGCGATGCGGATCATCTCCTGGAGGGCGTCCTCTTCGCTGTTCAAGCTGTAGGCGAAGACCACGTGTTTCCTCAGCTCGGTCTCCTGGACCAGGGAGGAGATGTCCTTTAGGGCCCGAAAGCTCTCCGGCCCTTTCATGTTTCCGATCCAGAATATGGCGCTCTTCCGGATGTCCGTGTCATGTCGGCCCAGTGCGGTGCCTTTGAGGAAGGGGAGTACGTCGGGGCTGTCGTGGATACTCATCACGAAGATCAGGCTGTTCTGGAGTTCGTGCGAGCCGCCGCTTTCGAAACGGGCACGGAGAAAGGCGAAGCTCTCGTTGGCCGAATTGGCCTCGCCCAGCCAGTACAAGGGTGTTTCCTCGAAGAAGAAACTCCTGTCCGGATCGAACAGGTTGGTGTCCACGATGAGGCTCTTTCCCCCGGAGAGCCGGTGGAGCAGGAAGATCCCGGCGGGGCCGTTTTTCTGCATTTCTGTGTGCACGGTGAATCCATCCCTGTCTGCGTCCTTTTGGGTGCGGCGGATCCTGATCTCATCGGATTTGATCCGGACCTGATAGGGGGACTCCAGTGTCCTCCTGTCCCCCATGTTGATCCCATTTCGGGAGGGGAACACATAGCCGGTCAGGTACAGCCCGTCCTTGTGCTCCTTCCGGAATTCCTGTTCGGCCTCGGCCATTCGTTTAGCCAGGGAGAGGCCGGGCCGGTCCACGTTCTGAACGCGGCCCTTCAGGTCGACGTCCTGTGCTGCCCCCCAACCGGCAGCGGCCAGGAGGATGGCCGCCCCGGTGATCCATGCTGTTGTGTGCCGTTTTGTGTGTGTCATGGTGGCGTGTTTTTCCGTGTCTGTCTCTCGGGAGTTGTGCCGCGATGCGGTCACTTCTCTATGATCTCCTGCAGATACTTGAGGGCTGCCTCGTCCTTTGAGCGGCCCAGGAAGAAGATGATGGCCTTCTGGAGGTCGGGATCCTTTTCCTTGCGGGCGATACCGATCAGAGTGGAGGTCGCCTCCTCGCTCCTGTTCAGGCCGATCGACATGATGAGGCGCTTCTTGACCTTGGCCTCGCCGCTGTCGTTGTACATGTCGACCAGGAGGGGGAGGAGCTCGGCATTCCGGCTCTGTCCAAGCCAGAAGATGGCCTGCTCGCGGGCCTTGGCATTCTTGTCGCCCTTGGCGATGGAGAGGAGCTTTTCCTGGGCAGCCTGGTTTTTTGAATTCTGTCCGAGTCCGAAGATCAGTTTCTCCTTGATGTCGATGTTCGACTCCTTATCGTACATGCTGATAAGAAAGTCGACGGTTTCTGCGTCCCTCTTCTGTCCCAGCCAGAAGATGGCCTGCTCGCGGGCCTTGGCATCCTTGTCGCCCTTGGCGATGGAGATGATCTTTTCCCTGGCAGCGTCACTCCTGTTCTGGGAAAGGGAGAACAGGGCGGTCTGCTTGATCTCGGGATCATCGGTCTCGTTGAGGATCTTGAAGAGGAGGTCGAGGCTCTCATCGTCCTGGCGCTTGCCCAGCCAGTAGATCGCCTGCTGCCGGACCTCTGTGTCAGGGTCCTGCGTGGCCAGCCGGGCCATGAGGGGGGGGACCTCGGGGTGCTTGGAGCGGGCGAGCACGAAGATGGCATTGCGCCGGAGCTTGGGGTTTTCCTCGTCTTCCACGATCTTGACCAGGATGGGATAGGCCTTCTCGCTGTCCACGTTGAGGAGGGCTTGCAGGGCCACGAGCTTGAGTTCGAGCTCGGGGTCCTTCTCCTGTTCATCCTGGCCCGAGGTGAGCCCGAGTACCGCCAGCCCTTCGTAGTGAGCCAGGGCCGAATCGTAATGGCCCGCGGCCCGCTCATAGGCGAGGGAGCCGACATACATTTCTCCTATGGCCTCGTAATCGGGCATGATGGTCCAATCGCCCATGCTCTCCAGTGCGAGGACTCCGCCCAGGCTGTCCAGGGTGCTGTAGGCCAGGGCGCCGCCCAGGTTCTCGAGCTCCAGGGCCTCCAGGGATGCGCCGGCCACCCAGAGCTCGCCCTGCTCCAGCTCGCTGAGCTCCGCGATGTCCTCGGTGTTGATGAGGCTCCCGCTGATGTAAGCCTGGTAATCGGAGAGGCCGCTGTCGACAAGGCCCTCGGAGATCTTGACCCTGAGGATGCGGGCATCGTCTACCCATGCGCTGTCTTTGTACTGGGAGATCAGTTTGTTGAGCGCGGAGATGGATTTCTCCTTGGCCTCGAGGTTCCCCTCCATGCCGGCGCGGGAGTCGCTCATCTTGGCCAGGCTGTAGCCCAGCCAGTACAGGGAGTCGTCGAGGTATTTACTGGACTTGTAGGTCTCGATCAGATACTCCAGGTTCTCGATGGCGGCCTGCCAGTCCTTGTCATAGATGGATCCCTTGGCGGTGTCATAGATTTCTTTGTCTTTGGTTTCCTGGGCCAGCACCATGCCGGAAAAGACCAGCGTCAGGGCCAGCAGCAGAGATAGTGTTTTTGTGGTTTTCATTGCGCTTTGCCTCCTTAGAGTTTTTGTAGGACGTTTATCTTGAAGAGGATATCCCTCGATTGGATCAGTCGCCGGATCATGCCCGGCGCCTCGGGATCGCCTCTCTCTATATTCTTGATCTCGCGCAGCACGAGGTCGAGGTCTTCCAGCAGGTCGGCTGCCTGGGGATCGTTCTGCGCCACCATCCGCATCAGCATGTAGTTCTGCACGAGCAGGGTCTGGATCAGCCTGCGGTCCACGAGGACCCTGTCGTCAGCGGCCTCTGTGGTGGGGCTGTTGGCGTATTCCGCCAGCAGCGGCTTGAGGTTGTCGAAGTGGTCTTGCAGCGTGAACTGCGGGAGTCCCGCTGCCTGGACCGCATCCTCGGCCATCGCGTCTGGCTGGGCCGGAGGCCAGATGCGGCCGATGAAGAGGCCGACCGTGAAGATCAGGACCACAGCCGCCGCAGCTGGTGCCCAGCGCAGGGCTGGAATTTTCCAGCCGGCCCGGGCTTTCGGCCGAGCCTGCGCGCCGGATGCGATCAGTCCCCAGCATTTGTCCCAAGCGGCCTCTGGGACCTCGGTCGTGCCGGCCCTGTCGATCTCGGCGAACACGTCCCGTGTGTATACCAGGTCCTCTGCACAGGAGGGACATCCCCCCGTGTGCTGCTCGAGCTTCTGCTGTTCGGTCTCGGAAAGCTCGCCGTAAAGATACAGGACGATCTGTTCCTTTGCTTTGCTACACTTCATAGCTTTTCTCCGGTACTAGACCTTTGAAATGGTCCTTGATGGCAGACACGGCCCGGAAGAGCTGCTTCTTGACGCTCCCCTGGGAACACCCCATGTATTCCGATATCTCCAGCGTACTGAGCTGCTGATAGTGGCGGAGGATGAAGATCATCCTCTGGCGTGCGGTCAGTTGATTGACTACGGCGGAGATCCTGTTCCGCGTGTCCTGGAGGCCCGTCGAGTGCTCGGGGTTGTGCTCCAGATCGTGAGACGACAGGTTGTCGAGGTTGTCCGGGTCGAAGAATTTGTCTTCCATCTTATTTTTCTTACGCAGAAGATCGATGCTGGAATTGATGCTGATCCGGTACAGCCAGGATGTGAAGCTCGTGCCTTCGTTGGTGTGGAACTTGTCCAGCGCCTGATAGGCCTTGATGAACGTGTCCTGGAGGATGTCTTCCGCGTCCTCTTTGTTCTTGGCATACCGGTACGCGATGGAAAAGACCTTTCGCTTGTTCTCTTCGAACAACTGCCGGAAGGCATCCATGTCGCCCTCCCGGGCGGATTGTACGAGTTTGTGTTCTTCCATGTGTTTTGCGTTTCTATGCGTATCGAATGCTCACCTTACAAAACGTACCAGCCCCCCTTTTCGTTGACCATTTTTCTCTTTTTGGGGTCGGACCATGAAATATACTTGATAACATTAAAGATAGCACATTAGAAGGCCACTTTTCGATGCTTAGAGTGCGGTTTTTAGGGGCAAAAATGCGGCTCTAAGCCTAAAAAATGGGGTCTCTAAGCATGTATCTTGTTTGTTAGTTGCTATTTTTCGTGGTCCGACCCCGAAAGGGAGCGGAGGCGGGCGTATTCGGTGCGGTAGAGGTCTTCGTACTGCTTCTTGATCTCGCCCCACTGATCCTGTGTGATGTCCTCGGTGGATATGGGAGGCAGGATGGAGACGCGCACATGGCCGGAGTGGAACCAGATGCTGTCTTTTTTCTTGATGTCGACGGTCCCCTCCATGACCACCGGCAGGATCGGCTTGCGCGCCTCGGTGGCGATGCGCAGGAAGCCGAACTTGAAGTCCTTGATCTCCGGGGATTCAGTGCGCGTTCCCTCGGGGAAGATCAACAGGCTGGCCTTCCCCTCCTTCAAGATGCCGGTGCCCTTCATGATGGACTCCCGGGCCTGTCTCTTGTTGGAGCGGTCGATCGGGAGGTAGCCGGCCAGGCTCATACACCAGCCGAAGAGCGGCATGGAGAACAGGAAGCTGGCCGTGAAAAATTTGAAGTGCAGCCGCAACGCTCGAGATGCAGCAAAGAGGTCGGCAGCGCTCTTGTGGTTGCCCAGGATAAGGTACTGCTCAGAACGGCGGTAATTTTCCCTCCCCTCGATCGTTATCCGCATCCCCACGATCCGGGACAGCGTGTTAACGTACCACATCTCCACGTAGTGAGCGATGCGTCCGGAGCGGTCCAGAAGCCAGCATGCGAATATCAGTGGAGTCCCCGGGATCAGGATGGGGATCCCGAATATAAGCATCAGTATCGTGCGCACTCTGGCCAGGAACATGGTTCTTCTCTGTCTCGCTTGGGTGGACAGCCCCTTTTATCCTCTATTTAGAGATAAAATGCAACATCCCGGCCGGCATTCGAATAAACCGTCCCTATCCTCGGTATTTTCAGGTGTGCCCACGTAACGATTTTCGCAGATATTCGTATTCACTTACATGGATGGAGGAGAAAACATGGACGAGAAACTGGATAAACACATTCATCTCCTGGGCATATTCTGGATCGCCCATGCCGCCCGGCTGTTCGAGCAGCGTGCCTGAAACCGAGATCCCGACTTTCAGAATAGGTGTCCGGGAATCCCGAATGTAGATATATTAAAGGAGAAAAAATATGAAAAAAACACTCACCATCACGATCCTGTTGTTTTTTGCGGCATCCTTGACCTCTCTCTCGGCCCAGTCCGCCGACGAGATCGTCAAGAAGATGATCGATGCTCAGGGCGGCAAGAAAGTCTACGAGAGCATCAAGGACATGACCGTCAAGGGCACTCTGGAGATCATTCCTCAAGGCATGGATGCCGATGTCACGATCTATAAAAAGGAGCCGACCCAACGGCGTTCGGATATCGAGATCATGGGGATGATGATCACCTCGGCCTATGATGGGAAGATGGCCTGGGGCACCAACCAGCAGACCATGGTGGTCGAAGAGTTCACGGGGGAGCAGGCCGCGAACATGAAGCGGGAGGCCATGCCCGTAATCGCCCCTGTTTACCCAGAGAAATACGGCCTCAAACACAAACTCAATGGCAAGAAAACCCTCGAGGGCAAGGAATACTGGGTCCTGGAGCGAATCTATCCCGACGATTATAAGATCACGATCTATCTGGACACAGAGACCAACCTGCCCTATAAAAGCTTTGCCACCGTCCTCGGCGCAGACGGCATGGAGCATGATGTCGAGACGATCCAGACCGACTACAAAAAGGTCAACGGTCTCGTGATGGCCCACACCACCAAGCAGATCGTCGATGGCACGGATTATCTCCTGATCACGGTGGCCGAGGTCACCCTTAACACCGGGCTCGAAGACTCGCTCTTCGTCATGGAGAAGTGATCTCCGAGCAGGGGTGATGCGGAAGGGGACGGGCTAGCCCCCCGTCTCCTGCCGGCCTCTCTCCGCCTTTTTTCCCTTCCTCCCGCCTTCCTCTGAAAACATCCTCTTTTGCTGCCGTTTTTATCATCCCGGGAATCACCCCAAAGGGTGATTGACGTTTTTTGGCATCGGCGTCATAACTATACCTGTAGTTTTAGAAAAGGCGGATCAGGGTAGTTTCCGTCGTCGCTAGCCCGGCTAGCCGCCCCCAACCGCGTTTTCACTAGGTCAATGAACTGACAGGATAGAACACGATGAAGGACAAAACAGTATTGATCGTAGACTTCGACGAACGATCCATCGAACCCCTCTCCAAGTTCCTGGAAGAGGAGGGATTTAGTGTCCTGGTCGCTCGTGACGGAGAAGAAGGCCTGGAGATGGCCAAGAAGGAGAGACCGCAGTTGGTCATCCTCGAACCCATGCTGCCTAAGCTCCATGGTTTCGAGTTGTGCGGCATCATTTCGCACGACCTTGAACCGAAAATCCCTGTTATCATCCTGACCAAGTTCTATCGGGAAGAGCAGTTCAAGATCGAGTCTGTCCGTTCCTTCGGGGCCTCCGCCTTTGTAAGCAAGCCTTTCAAGCATCCTGAGATGCGCGAACTGATCGGGAAGCTGTTGGCGGAAACAACTGAGGAGAAGCCGAAGCCGGAGCTTGGACAGGACCAGGACAAAGAAGAAATCAATGGAAGCACGATACCTGATGCGATCCCCGCAGAAACCATGAAGGAATTGCAGAAGGAAAAATTGCCCCCAATTTCTGAAAAAAAAGAAGAGGTCGAAGTGATCGAACAAGATAATTTAGCCAAAGATCTGAAGGATGCGATTTCTGAGGAAAAGCCTGCCGAATCCGAAGTCAAGAAGGAGCGCGATTTTGGCCAGGAACTCGATGCCATGCTGGAAGATGCGTTTTCTGATCTCAGCCTGGTTGAGCCCGAGAAAGAGGCTGCGTCCGTGGATGGCCCGAGTTTCCTGGAAAACTCACCGCCGTCCGCCTCGGATGTCGTCGCATTCAAATCGGAAACTCCGGCCGAAAAGAAAGAGCCGGCTCTGCCCGAGCTGAGTGTCGAAGAGCTGCTTGCTCCCGAGCCCAAGAGAGAGATGCCCCCCCAGGATGACGTCCTCTCGAAAATCGATGAGCTAGCCCAGAACACGATCGACAAACCCAAAGCCGACACCGCCTCTGTCCCGGTCGAAGATCCCAAGAATTCCCCGGAAAAGATCATGCAGAAAGCCGAGGCCGTTACCGAGATCCTCGAAAAAGAGCTCGAGAGCAAAGTCAAAGAGATGACCGCCAGGGAAGAGACCAAGAAGAGCGCCCGCAAGCAGAAGAAAGAAGCCGCGGCTCAGGCAAGCCCTACCTTTGCACGCGAGATTATGCCCGAGCCAGAAGCCAAAAAGACCATCGAGGAAAAAACTGCAGTCCAAAAGGCTGTCGAGGAAATAGTAACGAAGGAAAAGCCTGTAGAGGAAAAGGTCGCAGAGGAAAAGATCGAGCCCGCTGCCGTTGAAGAGGCCCGACCCGCTGCTGCCGCCTCGATCGAAGAGGAGCCTGCCAAGGCCGCGGAAACTGCCGCCAAGCCGGATCTCAAAGATGTGGTCGAGAAGGAAGGAATCTTCTCGGGATTCAATCCCTACGAAGAACCGGAGGAATCCTCTCCCAGCCTGGTTCAGAATATTCTGGCCAAGTTCAAGAAATCTCCCAAGAAATTCATCATCCCCATGGCTGCCGTTTTCCTGATCATAGCTGTTTCGGGAGTGATCATGATACCGAGCATGTCTAACAATACCCCCAGCGAGCAGGCCTCCCTGGGCTCTCCCACGGTGGAACAGCCCTCCACGGCCCCTGTTGACAAGCAGGATCCAGCCAATGCCGCTGCCGTGCCCACCGAGGACCTGAACGGAGCGGATAGCCAGATAGGGGAAGGGACAACCGAAGAGCAAGAACCCGCCGCCTCACAGCCAGCTCCTCCGCCTGAGGATAAACCCGAACCCAAGCCGGAACAGAAACCGGTAGCCAAGAGCACTCCTCCTCCTCCTGCCCCTGCCGTAGACGACATCGCCGAGACCCAGGTTGGCAACCAGCTGGCCGGAGAAATGGTCCCCACTAAATCCTCACTCGAAAGCGAAGCCGCAGCCCGGAAGTCTGCTCCAAAAAATGAGGCTGAAACGGGTGCCGCAGGGAACGAAACCGAAAGTGGAATCGCTGCGGCGAATCCCCCGGCTGCCAAGCCGGAGAACGAACCGGCTCCCGTCATCAGCAACGTACCAGCAAAGGCCGGCGTGGGTGATATCGTGTCTATTAAACAGGTGGACACGGCGCCTGAGCTCATCCAGCAGGAACTGCCCCGATATCCGGGCGCTGCGAGGGGCCGGGGCATCACCGGCACGGTCTTGCTCAATGCCTTGATCTCAGAGAACGGGGACGTGCTTCAGACTGTGGTCATCCGGAAGCTCAACAGCCCCTACGGCTTCAACGAGGCCGCCGAACGGGCCGTGAAACAATGGAAGTTTCGCCCGGCCTGGAAGGATGGCGTCCGCGTAAAGGTCTGGAAGGTCATCCCGATCAAATTTAAAGAAAATATGGACTATTAGCCTTTATTCTTTCTCCTCTTTTATAGATGAGGGCCCGCCCCCCCGGCGGGCCCTTTCTTTTTTGTGCGTTGACAATACTCGCCCAGCCCCGTAGATTGAGAGGGGGTATTTTCGTGACTTCCATCCGCCGGGACCCGGACCTGGATGCCCTCCAGAACTCGGATTTAGTGAGGGCCCAGGTGCTCAACGCTATCTCAGAACTCGTCGTCTATCAAGATACGGACCAGCGCATCATCTGGGTGAACAAGGCCGCCACGGAGTCGGCCGGATCGAAACTCGAGGAGATGCAGGGGCGCCACTGCTACGAGGTGTGGCACCAGCGCATCGAGCCCTGCGTGAACTGCCCCGTGTGCAAGGCCATGGAAAGCGGCCAGCCGGAAAAGGCGGAGATCATCAGTCCCGATGGACGCGCATGGTTGATCCGGGGCTATCCAGTCAAGGACAACGGCATTGAGGTGCTGGGGGCAGTGGAGGTCACGCTCGAGATTACGCAGCGCAAACAAGCCGAGCAGGCGTTGCGCGAGAGCGAGGACCGCTACAAGACCCTGATCCAGACCTCTCCCGACGCTGTGACCGTGACGGACATCGGCGGCCGCATCACCTATGTCTCGCACCAGACGCTCAAACTGCATGGATTCCGGCGCAAGGAAGAACTGCTTGGCCGGCAGTTCTCCGACCTGATCGCCCCCGAGTCCCGCGCACAGGCGATCATCTATCTGCGGAAGACCGTGAAGGAGGGCCTCACCCGCAACCTGGAGTACGCCCTGCTCAAGGAGAACGGCGACCGCTTCATCGGAGAGATCGACACCGCCGTGGTCAAGGATGCGCAGGGAAGCCCCCAGACCTTCATCTCCGTCACCCGCGACATAACAGACCGCAAGGAGACCCAGCTCCAGCTGGAAGCCTCAGTAAAGGAAAAGGAGTACCTCCTGCAGGAGATCCATCACCGCGTGAAAAACAACCTTCAGGTGATCTCCTCGATCCTCGATATGGGCCGCATGCGCACCGAGGATCCCGAGGCTGTCGATCTCATCACGAATGCACGCTCCAAGATCCAGAGCATGGCCTTTATCCACTCGCAGCTCTACCGAAGCGACCGGTTCGATCAGATCGAGATGGGGGCCCACATCCGGGAACTGCTGCGCTACCTGTCGAGCGTCTACTCCACGGTCGGGGCCGTGACCTGTCATGTCGACATCGACGAGGTCTACCTTTCGCTCACCCAGGCCATACCCTGCGCCTTAGTGGTGAACGAGCTCATCTCCAATGCCTTCAAACACGCCTTCAGCAACGGCCGGAAGGGTACAATCGAGATCTCCATGGAGATCGCTGCCGGCAACACCGTCCAGATCAGCGTCAAGGATGACGGCGCCGGCCCGGGCGAAAAATTCGACCTGGCAGCGGTGGACAGCCTCGGCCTCAAGCTGGTCCGCAACCTGGTGGAGAGACAGCTCAAGGGCAGCATCAAGCTGATACAGAAGCAGTACACCGAGTTCCTCATCCGGTTCCCGCTTCTGATACAGGAGGAAAAAGATGGCAAAGGTCCTGATCGTTGACGACGAAGCCGCCATTACAACTCAGCTGGAGGAACGGCTCTCTGTGATGGGCTACGAGGTGGTTGGCGCCGCCTCCTCTGGATCTGAGGCCGTTGCCATGGCCCGGTCCGAAGCCCCCGACATCATTTTGATGGACATCGTCATGCCGGGTGAAATGGACGGGATCGAGGCGGCTCGCATCATCCGCCAGGACATGGACATCCCGGTGGTCTTCCTGACGGCGTACGGGGACGACCGTTTCATCGAGAGGGCCAAGGATGTCGGGCCCTACGGCTACATCATCAAACCCTATCAGGAAAACGCCCTGAAGGCCGCCATCGAGATCGCGCTCTATAACCGGGAGATCACACGCTGCCTGGAAAAAACCGCTCTCGGTTGGAGGCGGCTGACCGAGAACATGGAGGAGGCGGTCATACTGTGTGATTCTGAGGGCCGGGTCTTCTTCTGGAACCGCGGCGCCGAGAACATTTTCGGCTACTCGGCCCCCGAGATCACCGGGCGGGCCTTCATGGAACTTGTATCGGAGGGGACCAAAAAGGAATACCTCCAGGAGATCGAGCGCCTCTTCGCACACGGCGACTCTCCCGTGTGTGACTGCTGGGTCGAGGTGCTGGGCGTGCGCAAGGACTACAGCCGTCTGCATATGGAGCTGTGCCTCAGCCCATGGGCCTATCGGGACGAGAGGGCATTTATCGGGGTGGTCCGGGATGTGACCGCGCGCAAGAAAGAGGAGACGCGCTTCGAGACAAGCCTCCAGGAAAAGGACCGGCTCCTCGACGACGTCCGGAGCAGCGTGCAGGAAAACCTGCAGCTCATCTACAACCTGATCGACATGCAGCAGGCCTGTGTGGAATCCCGCGAGGGGCTCAAGGGCCAGGGCATGGGGCGCTCCCGCCTCGAGGCCCTGCTCTATGCCCAGGAGCGTGTATCGGGGGAGGAGCCGCCCGCCAGGGTTGATTTTGCCGGCTATGTCGGGAACCTGCTCGCGCGCCTGGTCCGGTCCTACGGCGTGGACGAGGAGCGCATCGGCCTGTCTCTGGACATCGATCCCGTGCCCCTGGACCTGAGGACCGCGACAGCCTGCGGATTGATCATAAGCGAGCTGGTGTCCAACGCCTTCAAGTATGCCTTCCCGGATGCGGCGCACAAGGGGAACGTGCTCATCGACTTCCGCCGCAGCGGGCAGGAGTACCGGCTCAGGATCGAGGACGACGGGATCGGCTTCCCTCCGGAGCAAGCGTTTCCCGGGGACAAGACCCAGGGGCTGCGCGTTGTCACCGATCTGGTGGAACACCTCGGCGGGGATATCGCAGTGGCACGGGATGGGGGTGCGGCCTTCGCTATCGTTTTTCCGGCTTGACCGGCAGCTTTTGCCCGTGCGCTGCGTCGACTGCCCTCCTCACAGTTTGTTCCACGCCCAGCCCTAACCGCTTCCCCTCAGCGCCCAATTCGCAGCGTGCTGTTTGCACGCGCCTCACTTTTTCTGCCGTTCGGATAGGATGGCCTCCAGCCTGTCCCGGATCAGGGTTTCTATCATCTCGGTGAGCGCGATCTGAGAGGGAGAGACCTCGTCTTGGGGGGACAGGAAGAGGTCGGGGATCTCGCACCCCATCCCTTGCGCGATCTTGCTCAGGATCTCCCATGTGGGATTGCGGTATTTCCCGTTCTCGATGTTGCAGAGGCTCGAGGCCGGGATCCCGGCCAGGCCGGCCAGCTCCCGCTGCAGCATGGGCTTGCCGGGCTTGATTCGGCTGCCTATTCCCAGGCGCAGGCGTTTGATGTTCTGGCCCAGGTCCCTCAATCCGAACGACATAAAAAATTAATACCACACATAATTCATTAGTTCAACCCGTAATCGAATCCCAGCGCAAATTCTTGCCAGATTCCGGATGATTACCCTGGGAATCAAGTATGGGTGAAATAATTATTTGACATCTAAATAAAATGACATTAAATTATAACTATAGATAATCAATCACAAAAGTGGGAAGTTATTGACACATCACCTGCCTCGCCTGCCACGGATTCCAAACGATCCGTTTTTTCTATCGAATATCATCGATCGAGCAAATGTCACAAAGGAGGGACTGTATGACTAAGCTTACCATCGAAGGCTTAAAAGCCCTGAGAGACACGGCCAAGGGGAGAACCCTGCTGAGCCAGGACGGGCCTTACAAGGTCAAGGTGACCGTGCACATGGGCACCTGCGGTATCGCCGCCGGAGCCCGCAAGATCATGGAGGTCATGATGAACGCCATGGAGGAGAACGAGTCCCGGGATGTGTTCCTGACCACCTCGGGCTGTGCCGGTTTGTGCAGCAAGGAGCCCATGGCCACGATCGAGTTCGCCGATAACGTGCCCGTCAAGTATGTGGAGCTGACACCTGAAAAGGCCCAGGAGATCTTCGATCGCCACGTTATGGGCCAGAAACCTGTCACGGAATACGCCATTGCCACGGGCAGCGAGCGGTCGATATGAGGAGAACACGATGAATAAAAAGATCTATCGTATGCAGCTTCGCCTGTGCGGAGGGTCGGCCTGCCTGGCCAACCATTCCTTCGAGGTCTATCAGGCCCTGGAAGCAGAGCTGAAGAAGAACGGTCTGGAACAGGAGATCGAGCTGATCACCACCGGCTGCAACAGCTTCTGCGACACCGGGCCGCTCCTGGTCGTAAAGCCGGACAACATCTACTACAACCACCTGAGCGTCGACAAGATCCCCCACCTGGTCGAGGAGCACTTCATGAAGGGCCGCCCGGTGAAGGACATGATGTTCATCCCGCCCTCCGAGGAGGAGTTCCTGCCCAAGATCAGTGAGCTGAGCTTCTTCAAGAAGCAGATCCTGGTCGCCCTGCGTAACCGCGGGCTGATCGATGCGGAGAAGATCGACGACTACATCGCCCGCAACGGCTACATGGCCCTGTCCAAAGCCCTGACGGAGATGACCCCGGAGGGGATCGTCGACGAGGTCAAGGCCGCCGGTCTCCGGGGCCGGGGAGGGGCTGGTTTTTCAACCGGGCTCAAGTGGGAGCTCACTCGGAACGCTGTCGGGGACAAGAAGTACGTCATCTGCAACGCCGACGAGGGCGATCCCGGCGCCTACATGGACCGCAGCATCATAGAATCCGATCCCCACTCCGTGCTGGAGGGGATGTTGATCGGCGCGCGGGCCATGGGAGCGGACGAAGGCATCATCTACATCCGCAACGAGTATCCCATCGCCCTCCAGCGCGTGAACACGGCCATCGAACAGGCCCGCGAATACGGGCTCCTGGGTACGGACATCCTCGGCTCGGGATTCGACTTCGACATCAAGGTGGTGCGCGGCGCCGGCGCGTTCGTGTGCGGAGAGGAGACTTCGCTCATATCGTCGATCGAGGGCCGGCTGGGCGAACCCATGCCGCGGCCGCCTTTCCCGGCGGAGAGCGGCCTCTGGGGCAAACCCACCAACATCAATAACGTGGAGACCTGGGCCAATGTCCCGGTTATCATCGACCGGGGCGCCAGCTGGTACTCCTCGATCGGGACCGAGCTCAGCAAGGGCACCAAGGTCTTCTCGGTCGTGGGCAAGGTGAAAAACACAGGGCTGGTGGAGGTCCCCATGGGGATCACGCTGGGCGAGATCATCTTCGACATCTGCGGAGGCATCGACGAGGACAAGAAGTTCAAGGCCGTGCAGATCGGCGGCCCCTCGGGTGGCTGCCTCCCGGCCGAACACCTGAACCTGCCAGTAGACTATGAGAGCCTGACCGAGGCCGGGGCCATGATGGGCTCCGGCGGCATGGTCGTCACAGACGAGGCCACCTGCATGGTGGACATGGCCCACTTCTTCCTCAACTTCGTCAAGGACGAGTCCTGCGGCAAGTGCACGCCCTGCAGGGAGGGAATCCCTCAGATGCTGGGCTACCTGACCAAGATCAAGGAGGGGAAGGCCTCCTTGTCGGACCTTGACGAACTCAACGAGCTGGCCCTGGCCATCAAGGACACCTCCCTCTGCGGCCTGGGCAAGACGGCTCCCAATCCGTTCCTGACGACCTACCGGTATTTCAAGGACGAGTATGTGGACCACATCGAACACAAGCGCTGTGATGCCGGCGCGTGCAACCACCTCGTGTCCTCGCCCTGCCACCACACCTGCCCGATCGAGACGGAGGCCAGCTCCTACATCGCCCTGATCGCCCAGGGTAAGTACAAGGAGGCCCTTGACGTCAATGTGTGGGCCAATCCGCTGCCCAGCGTATGTGCGCGCGTGTGCCACCACCCCTGCGAGACCACCTGCAAGGCCGGGCAGTTCGGCCAGCCCATCGCCGTGCGCGACCTGAAGCGCTTTGTGACGGACTATGCGCGCGGGAACGGCGGCCTGCCCAAGGTCAAGCCCCCCGCCGAGAAGAAGGACAAGGTGGCCATCATAGGCGCGGGCCCGTCTGGCCTCATGGCAGGCTGGGAGCTCGGCAAGCAGGGATATCAGGTCACGATCTACGAGGCGGAATCCGTGCCGGGAGGGATGCTCTCCTGGGGCATCCCCGAGTATCGGCTGCCCAAGGATATCCTGTACTCCGAGATCGACCGCATCCAGGACGTTGGCGTGGAGATAAAGCTCAACACCCCGGTCGGCCCCAACCTGACCATCGCTGACCTGATGGCCGAGGGAAACAAGGCGGTCTTCATCGCCACCGGCACCCCTGTGAACATGAAGCTCGGCATCCCGGGCGAAGACACGGGCGGGGTGGTCGATCCCATCGCCTTCCTCAAGAAATACAACCTGGAAGGGGACGCCGTGGTCGGAAAGAAGGTCGCGGTCGTAGGTGGAGGCAACACCGCCTTCGATGCGGCGCGCACGGCCTGGAGGCTGGGCGCAGACGTCACCATCCTCTACCGCCGGACGCGCAAGGAGATGCCTGCCAACGAGGAGGACATCAGCGAAGCCATCGAGGAGGGAGTCAAGATCGAGTACCTGACCATCCCGGTGGAGGCTTTCTCAGAGGACGGCCAGCTGAACAAGCTGACCTGCCAGAGGATGGAACTCGGGCCGTTCGATAAATCCGGGCGCCGCCGCCCGATGCCCGTGGAAGGGAGCGAGTTCGAGCTTGAGGTCGACACCCTGATCCCCGCGATCGGGCAGGAACCCAACCTGTCGTTCATGATCGGCAAGGAAGACATCCGGATCTCCAAGTGGAATACTCTCGAAGTCGACGGGGAGACCATGGCCACCAACCTGCCCGCCATATTCGCCGGCGGGGATGTCGTGACCGGCCCGGCCACGGTGCTGGAAGCCATGCGCCAGGGGAAGATCGCAGCCGAATCCATGGACCGCTTCCTGCGGGACGAGAGCCTGGTGAGGGACTATCAGCCTACCTCGGCCCGCCTCGAGGTACCGCCCGTCCAGTTTATCCCGGCCGATGACGAAGAGCCCCTGCGGGTCGAGATGCCGAAGCTGGGTGTTCAGGAGCGCCGCGGGAACTTCAAGGAAGTGGAACAGGGTCTGACGCCCGAGGCGGCCATGGCCGAGGCCCAACGCTGCCTCCGGTGCGACCTGGAAAGCCTCAGAATGAGAGGAGATTCTTAGATGCCTGGTACAAAACTCTATGTGGGGAACATTTATTGTATGGCCCGAAAGGATCACCTGCGCGAGCTGTTTTCTCACTATGGCCGCGTGAGCGGGATCACCATGATCGAGGGGACGGGCTACGGCTACGTGGAGATGAACACCGTGAAGGAGGCGGTTGATGCGAAGAAGGCCCTGGACGGGGCCGACTTCCTAGAACGCGTGATCCGCGTCCGCTACGCCGACGAGCCCAATTACGTCGTATAAGAAGCCCGCCTGAGGGGACAGGCTGCTGCCTGCATCAACCGGTAGTGATATCGGGGAAAAAGCGGCCTGTCCCCATTTTTCCTAGGGGAAGGCACTAAGGATCTGGTTGACCCTGAAAAACCAGTAGAATTCCAGCGAAACCAGCGCAGTGTAGACAATAAGCACTGCATAGATCAAGGTGTTGATCCTGAAACGGCCCAGGAACTTGAAGTTCTTGTGCACCAGGAAAAAGATCATGCAGAGCACGGTGATCAAGTATTTCGACACCAGCGCCAGCACGATGTCCTTGTTCATCAGGGCCAGCATCACGGGATTGAGCTCAGATCCCCCGAAACGCATGAGAGTCAGGGTCAGGTAGGCATCCGCGAAACACAGCACCAGGATGGCGGCTATGATGAAAAGGTAGCGGAGCTCGTATCGGTCGACGTAGTAGCTGTCTCCCTCGCACTCCCTCCGGGCAAGGCGGCGCTGGCCCCTGAGGATATACCTGCTCAAAGGGGGGGTAGGACGAGTTCGTCTGTCACCACAGTTGCGTCGATCTTCGTTCAAATGAAACCCCGAGCTTCCTTGTCAGCCATCGTGTGATGGCTGTTCCTTCCCATTGATATAAATACGCAACTGAGCATAGTTTGTCAATAAGCACAGGGGGTGATATTCGAAGATCATCGTCCTCTATTGGGGGGGGTATCCAAGGGGAAAAACTAAAGGAGTAGTTCATTTAGAGCGTAAATGTACTACTCCGCTTTTTCTTAGTACAATACTTGAGAGGAGCACAGCCATGAAGATCATTAACGAGACTTTGAGCCTGGTGACCCAGGGATATAATGATATGCACGATATAACCCAGGACATCGTGCAGAGGCTTGCCGAACACGAGCTGGACTGCGGCCTGGCAACCATATTCGTCTCTGGCTCCACGGGCGGCCTGACCACCATCGAGTATGAACCAGGGCTCGAGCAGGACTTTGCCGAACTCATGGACAGGATCGCCCCACATGGTGTCGGCTACCACCACGACGCCCGCTGGGGCGACGGAAACGGCTTCTCGCATGTGCGTGCCTCACTCCTGGGGCCGTCCCTCTCCGTCCCCATCGCCGACGGCCGCATGACACTCGGCACCTGGCAGCAGATCGTGTTCATCGACTTCGACAACCGCTCCCGCTCCCGCACCCTGATGCTCCAGTTCATGGGTGAGTAAGAATGAAGGGGACAGATCCTGAAAAAAGGGGACAGGTCCAATTTTGGTACAAAATTGGACCTGTCCCCTTTTTTCTCTGTTCCCCTTCATTCTTTCCCTTTTTTCTCCCCTGTTCCCCTAGAATTTTGCTACAATATATTGTCGTGAAAATCCGATGAACGATCTCAAAGACAAGCTCCGCCAGCTCAAACGCGAACGCGATGCCCGCTCGAAGTCTCAGGCCATCCAGGACGCGATGACCGAGCTCGATAAAGAGGGCAGCCTGACCACACGCGACAAGCTCGAGCAGCTCATAAAGCTCCGGCCCGACCGTGCCTCGCGCGCTCCCCAACCTCCTCAGGTGAAGCCTACGCCGTCACTAGACCGCGAGCCGCTGCAGTTCACCGAAAATCCCTATGCCCTGGATGCCCGCTACGGCAGCATCAGCGTGGGAGAGGGCCTCAAGATAAGCGGCCATATCCTGGCCTGCTTGAGCCGGGAACCGGAATTCGAGGACCTCGATCTATCCACGGCCCTTTTCTTCGACCTCGAAACCACGGGCCTATCTGGCGGAACCGGCACGATCCCCTTCAATATCGGGCTCGGATACTACCGAGACGACAAGTTCTGGGTGGGCCAGTACTTCCTGAGCGAGCTTGCCTCGGAGCGACAGATGCTCGAGGATTTCTCCCTCCTCCTGGAAGACATGGACTTCAAGTCCATCGTCACGTTCAACGGCAAGACGTTCGATGTGCCCCTGCTCGAGACTCGCTTCATCCTCCACCGGATGCCCTTTAAACTGGACGGGCTGCCACACCTGGACTTTTTGTTCCCAGCGCGCAACTTCTGGAAGCACAAATACGACAACTGCCGCCTCTCCTACCTGGCCCGTGAGGTCCTGGCCACAGGACGCGACGATGACATCCCCTCGTCCGAGGTTCCCTGGCGGTATTTCCAGTATCTCCAGACAGGAAATTACGATCTCATCGAGCCCGTGCTCTACCATAATGCCGAGGACATCCTCTCGCTGCTCGGTCTCGTCGTCCTGGGCGCTTCGATCCTGTCCGAAGACCCGGAAGCCTGTTCGGCAGACGCCATGGACTTTTTCGGGGCAGCCAAGGTCATGGAAAAGGTCGGACAGACCGAGAAGGCCGCCGACTTCTATCAGCGCGCCCTGAACGGCTCGCTCTCCCATGAGGTGGGTCTCTCCACACGCCGCCGCTTGGCCACTCAGTATAAGCGCGGCGAAAAGTGGGACAAGGCCGTGTCTTTGTGGACGGAGATGACCGAATCCGAAGAAGCCTCGGGAGATCTCCTCTACTCACTCCGTGAGCTCTCCATGTATTATGAACACCGGGCTAAGATATTCGATAGGGCTCACGGGTTTGCAGAAGAAGGCTTTGTCCTGGCCATGGGATTTTCTGAATACTACGAGCGCGATTTCACCCGCCGCCGCGAACGCCTGAAGAAGAAGATGAAAGGAAAGAAGGAATAGCCTGAGATAGTCCCATGAAAGCCATGCAGCTCCGGCACTTCGCCCCCATCGAACAGGATCCCCTCTCTCCCGTGGATCTCCCCATGCCCCGGCCCGGAGCCCATGAGATACTCGTCCGCGTCAATGTCTGCGGCGTCTGCCACACGGATCTCCACACAGTAGAAGGCGAACTCCCCGATGTCCGGCTGCCTATCATACCGGGCCATCAGATCGTGGGGACTGTCGAAGACCTGGGAGAAAATGCCTCCCGTTTCAAGGTCGGCGACCGCGTAGGCATCGCCTGGCTGCATTCGGTCTGTGAGGATTGCGGTTACTGCGACAAGGAGAGGGAGAATCTCTGCGAATCGGCCCGCTTCACCGGCTATCATGTGGATGGGGGCTATGCCGAATACACGGTAGTACCGGAAAAGTTTGCGTATGAGATCCCTGCCGTCTTTTCAGACGAAGAGGCCTCTCCGCTCCTCTGTGCGGGCATCATCGGTTTCCGTGCCCTCCGCCTGAGCGAGATCAAGCCCGGCCAGAAACTGGGACTCTATGGTTTCGGGGCCTCGGCCCATGTGGCCATCCAGGTAGCCCTTCACTGGGGATGTGAGATCTATGTGTTCAGCAGGAGCCTGGCCCACCAGGCCCATGCTCTAGAACTCGGAGCGACTTGGGCCGGGACCTCAACAGACGATCCCCCGGAAAAGCTCGATGCCTCCGTAAACTTCACTCCGGCTGGGGCAACAGTGCTCGAAGGTATGCGCCACTTGGACAAGGGGGGCACACATACCCTGGCCGGCATCTACATGTCTCCCATTGCCGAGATGGACTACGCAAAATACCTATATCACGAGAAGACACTCCGGAGCGTGGCCAATGCCACTCGCCAGGATGGGGAAGAGCTGCTCAAGGTGGTGGCCGAGATTCCCATCCGGACCACCACAACGGCCTTCCCCCTGGAGGAGGCCAACCAGGCCCTCAAGCTCGTCAAGGACAGCGCCATCGACGGCGCCTCCATCTTGAGAGTATCGGGATAAACACCATGTCATGGCGAGTCGCGCAGCAACGAAGCCATCTCATGCTATACTAGGATAACAATGCGCAAATGGCTCTTTCTCTTTGGCCTCCTCGTGCTGGTCTATCTCATCTCCAAGCTCAACAACAGCAAAAAGCAGGAGAAGTCTCCTTTCTTCAAGCGCATGAATGAGACCGTGACCATACTTGTGTGGGCCCTGTCAATCGCGTATGTGTTAGCCTTCCTCTACTGGCTCTACGGCGTGATCTTCAAGTAGTCTCATCCCCCGTTTTCAGCAGAACAAAGCGCTTGCCTCGAATCCGCTTTTTGCTATAATATGCGCATCATTCGGGTGCGCCCGTAGCTCAGCTGGATAGAGCGTCTGACTACGAATCAGAAGGTCGGCAGTTCGAATCTGTCCGGGCGTACCACATACTCATATTAGAACTAGAGCTTATCTGGAGGATTGCCTTCCAGGGTAACTCCCACTCAATAAAGGGTTTACCAGTTCCACCCTCTTCTAAAGTGACTTTTTCTGCCAAAACATCCAAAATTGATGCCTTTTTTGCATAATCCAGTGTAACCCACTGATTTTGCATGGTTTCCACTAGTTCTAATATAAGTTCAACTTGGTCCTGTAAATCTTCACTTGCAAGGTTCATTCTTGCCAGTTCTGCTTCAATCTCATTCAGCCTACTTTTATGCTTTTTCATCTTTGATTCAAGTTTTTCCAGTGTGTATTTGCCATCCTCATAAGCATCTTCAACCCTCTCAATTCTGGCATCCACAGCTTCCTTTTCTTTCTCAAGTTCAGTCTGTCTGTTCAGCCTTCTATTCTCATCCACAGATTTCAGTTCCTTCAATTCCTGTTCTAGCCAAATCAGTATTTCTTCATTCAACCAAAGTTTGCTGACCTCATTATCTA